>ERZ1047472.348-NODE-348-length-42303-cov-7.035008_pt1 | contig 42303 bp, 36 predicted proteins | sample MGYA00383095_ERZ1047472 | MGnify/ENA primary metagenome ERZ1047472 (study PRJEB29581, sample SAMEA5548365) | metagenome | biome: marine; feature: coastal; material: water | depth 1 m | study: Short-term variability in the microbial, nano- and picoplankton dynamics... | reverse complement strand
GGTTCCTTGCGTATTATACGGAGGAGATCAGCCAGTACATTTCTCAGCAGCAGAACTGGCATTCTCTAAACTTATATACACCCCCAATGCGCATACAGTTGTGATTGCCTTAGGAGACGTCTCCTACAACGCCGTATTACAGGACATACAATTTCACCCTGTATCAGACGCTATTTTACACATCGACTTTTATCAATTATTTGACGATAAAGAAATCGCCATGGACATTCCAGTTATATTAAACGGAATTCCACTAGGGGTACGTGCCGGCGGCGTATTGAGACGCAACCGCCGTAAATTAAGAATCAAAGCCTTGCCAACAAATTTACCCGATAATGTTCAAATTGACATTTCAGGCCTAAAAATTGGTGACAAAGTCAGTATTTCTGAACTTTCAAACGATGCCTATAACTTTTTACACTCCGATAATACCGTGGTTTGTCAAGTGAAACAATCACGTGTGACAATAGAGCTTGATGAAGAGGAAGAAGAAGATAAAGAAGGCGCTGAAGGAACAGCGGATGCTGCTGAAGGTATTGGAGGTTCTGGAGAAGCTAAAGCTGAAGGTGATGCACCTGTAGAGGCTTAAATAAAGCACAAATTATAAATCTACAAAAGCATTTTGATGTGAATCGGAATGCTTTTTTTATTTTTACAATATGTTGAATTGGTTTTTAAGTCGTAAAAAGCAAACCCAAAAATTAGAAGCGATGTCAAAAAAGTATTTGATTGTTGGCCTTGGGAATATTGGTCCAGATTATGTAAACACCCGTCACAACATTGGATTTAAGGTCCTGAATCATTTTGCAAACACCCATAGTATCGAATTTGAAACCCGTAAACTCGGGGCTTTGGCCAATTATAAGTTCAAGGGCCGAACTTTTTCATTGTTAAAACCCAATACTTTTATGAACCTGAGCGGGAAAGCTGTCAAATACTGGCTTGAAAAAGAAAAAATTCCAATGGCCAACTTATTGGTTGTTACAGACGACTTAAACCTCTCTTTTGGAACCCTGCGTTTGAAGACCAAGGGCAGTGATGGTGGGCACAATGGCCTTAAAGATATTCAGAAAATCCTCAATACCACTCAATACAGCCGACTGCGTTTTGGAATTAGTGATGAATTTTCCAAAGGGAGACAAGTCGATTATGTTTTGGGTCAATGGAACGCCGATGAAGCAACACAGCTTGAGGAGCGCCTTCAAACAACAAATAAACTCATTGAAAGTTTTGTGATGGCCGGTATTGATAATACCATGAACGCCTACAATGGAAAATAAACAAATACACAACAATTTTAAAAAGCATTTTTTATCTTCGTATCATAATTTCACTACACTATTTTGAAAATAAAAACTGCGGCTGATTACAAACAAATTAAGTCCTCTGTGATTACCATTGGCACTTTTGATGGAGTCCACATCGGGCATCAACAAATCATCCATCGCCTTGTAGATACCGCCCGAAAAAATGACTTACAGGCTTTAGTGCTCACCTTCTTTCCACACCCAAGAATGGTCATTCAAAACGACACCAATATCAAACTAATCAATACCATTGATGAAAAAGCAGAACAATTGAAACAATTAGGTGTCGACCATTTGGTAGTCAAAGAATTTACAAAATCATTTTCGCGTTTAACGGCCTTGGAATATGTACGGGACGTTTTGGTCAACAAGCTCAAAGTCAAACACATCATTGTAGGTTATGATCATCATTTTGGAAGAAACAGAACGGCCGACATCAACGAATTGAAGGAATTCGGTGCTTTTTACGATTTTGAAGTCACCGAAATTGGACCTCAACAAATCGACGATGTAGCGGTCAGCTCTACCAAAATCAGGACTGCAATTTCCGAAGGTAATATTCCAAAAGCCAATAAATTTTTGGGCTATAATTTCATGCTAACCGGTACAGTCATAAAAGGTAAAGGTTTGGGAAAAACCTTGGACTTTCCAACAGCGAACATTCAAATTGAAGCGGCCTATAAATTGATTCCGAAACATGGGGCTTACATTGTGAAATCTCAAATTAACGGTGCAGCGGTTTTCGGAATGATGAATATTGGTAAAAACCCCACTGTTTCAAACGGCAATCAAACTAAAATTGAGGCTCATTTTTTTGACTTTAGTGCAAGCTTGTACGGCGAGGAAATAAAAATTGAGCTTTTAGACCATTTGCGAAGTGAAATTAAATTCCCAAATATTGAAGCTCTCAAAACACAATTAGAAAAAGACAAGGCAGCCGCAATTCATCGCATTGATTTAATCCCAAAAATATGAGGTACTTGAGATCAATTGATTAAATTTGTGAACTAAAAGCATTTAAAATGTTACAACTCGGTTTTTTAAGATCACACAAAGCAGCTGCTGTCGAACGCCTCTCAAAACGCATAGATAATGCTGAAGCTGCTATAGAAAATGTTTTGGAACTGGATGCTTCAAGAAGACATATACAAACCGAATTGGACAACACCGCCTCTGAGCTCAATGCCTTGTCTAAGGACATTGGCATGCTTTTCAAATCTGGTCAAGTTGAAAAGACCAATTTGCTTAAACAGAAGACCACCGATTTAAAAGATAAAAAGCTTACCCTTACAGAAACATTAAACAGTACTTCAGAAGCGCTACAAAACTTATTGTATCAAATTCCCAACCTTCCACATGCCTCTGTTCCTTCAGGAAATTCTGAGGATGATAATGAAGAGGTCTTTCGTTCTGGCACAGTACCAAAGTTGCATTCCAATGCCCAACCGCATTGGGAATTGGCTAAAAAATACGACATCATTGATTTTGAATTGGGGAACAAAATAACGGGAGCTGGATTTCCTGTTTACAAAGGCAAAGGGGCCCGGCTTCAACGTGCACTAATCAACTACTTTATTGATCAAAATACCGCTGCCGGTTACAGTGAAATTCAAGTTCCGCATCTTGTCAATGAAGCTTCGGGCTTTGGGACGGGACAACTCCCAGACAAAGAAGGGCAAATGTATCATGTAGCAGCCGACGATTTATACCTGATTCCCACGGGCGAGGTTCCTGCCACCAATATTTTTAGAGATGTCATTTTAAATGCCAATGAATTGCCAAAACAATTGACCACCTATACGCCCTGTTTTCGAAGAGAGGCGGGAAGCTACGGTGCTCATGTTCGCGGTTTGAATCGTTTGCATCAATTTGATAAAGTTGAAATTCTTCGCGTAGAACACCCTTCAGCATCATACAAGGCTCTGGATGCAATGGTGGCCCACGTCAAAACCATTTTAGAAGCCCTAAAGTTGCCTTACAGGGTTTTAAAACTATGTTCTGGAGATTTAGGATTTACATCAGCACTGACCTATGATTTTGAAGTATTTTCAACGGCTCAAGACCGCTGGTTAGAAGTTTCTTCAGTTTCAAACTTTGAAACTTTTCAAGCCAACCGCTTAAAACTGCGGTTTAAAAATAAGGATGGAAAATCAGAACTGGCGCATACGCTCAACGGTAGCGCTTTGGCATTGCCACGCGTCTTGGCTGGAATTCTTGAGAATTACCAAACCGAAACGGGTATTGAAATCCCCGAAGTTTTAATTCCTTATGCGGGCTTTGACCGCATCGATTGACACAAGAAATTCTTGCTTGACAATTAGTATCTTTACCAAAAGCATTGCAATGAAATCATGGTTTTTTTTCTTTTTTGGATTGTTTTGCCTGAGTATCCAAGGCCAGACCGATTTGGATTTGGCAGAATCGTATTATGACAAAGGCGAATTTAAAAAAGCTTTGCATTTTTATAAAAAACTGCAATCTGCGCAACCCAATAATTCTAAACACACCTTCAGACTGGTTAAAATTCTACAAGAATTAGAACAATTTAAGTTGGCAGACTCTCTAATTAGCAGCCAATTAGGTCGTACAAAAAACCCTCAATTATTAGTGGAAATGGGGTATAATCACCAGCTTCAAAACCAGTTGAAGGCTGCACAGGATTATTACAACAAAGCTTTGAATCGGGCGCGTGAAACGCCTGCTTACAGCTACGCTATTGCGCTTAAATTTGAAGAGCGCGCTTTAGTAGACCAAGCCATAGCGGTCTATAAGCTGGCCATTGAAAGCACTCAAAACAACAGTTATGAATACCGATTGGCAGGGCTATACGCCATAAAGCAGGATCTTGAAAATATGTTTTTGAGCTATCTAAATTTCACCTCCTCTAACCCAAATTACAACAATCAAATCCTGCAACTTTTTAGCGATTATATTTCAGATGATCCCAGCACTGAATACAACCGCCTTTTAAAAAAAATAATTTTAAAAAAATTACAAACCAGCGCGAATATTTATTGGAATCAGATGCTCAGTTGGTTGTATGTTCAAGAGAAAGATTTCAAGAAAGCTTTATTACAACAAAAAGCCATTTTCCGCAGGGACCCAAATTCTTTGCAGGGCATCATTGAGGTAGCCTTATTGGCCAAGAGCGCTAAATCCTATGCGGTAACTTCGGAGGCTTTTACATTTATTATTGAGCAGTCCCAAGAGCCTAAGCTTATTTTGGAAGCCAATCGTCAATTGTTGGTATTGGAAGTGTTGCGCTTCGAGGTGCCAGAATACAATCGAATAGCATCCGACTACAAGGCACTTTTAGAACGTTATGGGGTAAATGACAATAGCATTGAAATTCAATTGTCATATGTAGATTTTTTAGCATTTCATCACGATAAAAAAGATGCTGCCATTTCGTTTTTGAAACAAGGCATTAAATCAAATATGTCAAAAGTCGCATCGGCCAGACTCAAATTAAAGTTGGCAGATATATTGCTGTCCCAAGCACAGTTCAATCGCGCCTTGGTTTTTTATACGCAAGTTCACAATCAGATCAAGAACAGCACCCTGGCTCAAGAAGCACGCTTTAAAGCGGCTAAAACAAGTTTTTACAAGGGCGATTTTGATTGGGCAGAAACTCAACTCAAGGTTCTAAAGTCTTCCACCTCACAGCTTATTGCTAATGATGCACTTGATTTGCAACTCTTGATTACAGACCATAAATTTGGAGACAGCCTTCAGACTCCTTTAAAATTATATGCCAAAGCCGATTTTTTAAACTTTCAAAATAAGCCAAAAGATTCCTTTAAAGTTTTAGACACATTAATTACGGCACACCCTAATCATCCCATCATAGATCAGGCATTAATGCTGCAAGCGCAGATTTTAGAATCTGAGGAAGATCACAAAGCTGCTGCAGCAAAGTATCAAATCGTAATTCAAGATTTTTCTCAAGACATTTTAGCTGATGATGCCTATTTTGCATTGGCTGAACTCTACAGAACTGTTCTAGAGGATTCATCAAAGTCCCAATCCTATTATGAAAAAATCATCTTTGAATACCAAGACAGCATTCATGTTGTCGATTCTAAAAAGCAATATCGACGTTTAAAAAGTCAATCTGAAAACGCAACAAATAACAATTTATGATCATCTACAATGAGACTTTCAACATTGACGACAGCATTCACCAAGAATGGCGCGAATGGGTGCAACAATACATCCCTAAGGTCTTGGCCACGGGCTTATTTTCCAAGTTGATATTTTCCAAAGTTTTGATTACTGAGGAAATGGGTGGTACAACCTATTCACTTCAATATTACACTCGTTCTGAAGCCGCTTTAAAAGCGTTTCAAAGCCATATTTCCGATCAACTTCAATCAGAGGCTTTGAAACGCTTTGGAGACAAAATGCTTGCATTCCGAACTGAGCTCGAATTTATTGATGAGTTTAAAGCGAGTAACAATGACTGTTAAACCAAAAAAACATCTCGGCCAACACTTTTTGAAAGAAGTTTCTGTCGCAAAAAAAATTGCGGATACACTATCCCTCAAAGGTTATGATAAGGTCCTAGAAATTGGCCCAGGAATGGGGGTGTTAACAGCTTTTCTTTTAGAGAAACCCGTTACCACCTATGCCATTGAAATTGATTCTGAATCCATTCACTATCTGCAAGCACATTTCCTTGAATTGTCCCAACGTATCATTAAAGTTGATGTTTTAAAATATGATTTTTCCAACACTTTTGGCAAAGATTCTTTTGCCATCATTGGTAATTTTCCTTACAATATTTCGACTCAAATTGTATTTAAAATGCTTGAGAACAAACATCAAATACCAGAATTTTCAGGCATGTTTCAAAAGGAAGTTGCTCAGCGTATCTGTATCATTGAGGGGACAAAATCCTATGGAATTTTATCGGTATTGGTTCAAGCTTTTTATAAAGCAGAGTATCTGTTTACAGTCCCCCCTGTAGTTTTTGATCCACCTCCAAAAGTAGATTCAGGGGTATTACGTTTGACGAGGAAAGATGATTTTAGTCTACCTTGTTCAGAAAAACTCTTTTTCCAAGTCGTTAAAAGGGCCTTTCAACAACGCCGTAAAACATTGCGGAATAGCTTAAAAACCTTCAATTTGTCGGATAATTTAAATGCAAATACTATCTTTGACAAGCGTCCTGAGCAGTTGTCGGTAGCGGCTTTTATTGAACTCGCTACGGCCATAGAAAACGATCAAAAAAAAGTATAACAGTGGAAACGCCTAAGGAACATATCCCATTTGAAATCTCAACAGCTTTGTTGGAGACAGTCGAATCTGGTATCAAGAGCAAAAATGATGCTGCCCTTCAAAAGCAACTCAATGCGTTGCATTATGCAGATATTGCCGAAATTCTAGATGAGCTCAATTTAGATCAAGCGACCTATATCATCAAACTTTTAGATAGTGAAACAACCTCTGATGTTTTATCCGAATTGGAAGAAGACGTCCGAGAAAAGGTTTTACAAAACCTGTCTATTAAAGAAATAGCGGAAGAGGTTAAAGAGTTGGATACAGATGATGCTGTTGATTTGATTTCTGAGTTACCCCCGGAGCGAAAGCAAAAGGTAATTGCACAGATAGACGATAAAGAACTTGTAGCAGACATCAACGAATTGTTAGAATACGATGAAAATTCTGCTGGGGGCTTGATGGCCAAGGAATTGGTCAAGGTTTACGAAACATGGACCGTTGCTGGTTGCCTCAGAAAAATTAGAACCCAAGCCGAAAATGTCAAACGCGTGCATTCAATATACGTCGTGGACAAAGCAGATAAATTAATTGGTCGACTGTCTCTAAAAGACCTTTTGATTGCTAAAAATGAAACAAAAATTAGCGCCATTTACATTCCAAAAGTAGATGCTGTTCATGTGAACGATGACGATGAAGATGTGGCAAGACTTATGGCGAAATATGACTTAGAAGCTGTTCCTGTCGTAGACGATGAAAAAATATTATTAGGTCGGATTACCATTGATGATATTGTGGATGTCATCATTGAAGAGGCTGAAAAAGATTACCAGTTGGCAGCGGGAATTACGCAAGACGTAGACGCTGAGGACAGTATCTATGCACTGACCAGAGCCCGATTACCATGGTTATTTTTAGGCCTTATTGGTGGCGTGGGTGCTGCCATTATCATGGGCACATTTGATACCATTATTGAAGATTTTCCACTTATTCTACTATTTACGCCGCTTATTGCAGCCATGGCTGGAAATGTGGGGGTGCAATCCAGCGCCATCATTGTTCAGGGATTGGCCAATGACGACATCAAAGGCAGTATCAATAACCGTTTGATTAAAGAGATGCTTTTGGCCACGCTCAACGGCATCATCTTGGCAGTGTTTTTATTCGGTTTTATGTGGCTCTGGCAACAAGATTTTCAAACGGCCTTGGCCGTTTCTGTGTCGCTAGTAGCAGTGATCATTGTAGCTGGTATCGTAGGCACATTTATCCCTTTATTTTTACACAAAAGAGGCATCGATCCTGCCATTGCCACAGGGCCTTTTATCACCACCTCCAACGATATTTTTGGGATTTTAATTTATTTCATCATCGCCAAGTTCATTTTAAATATCTGAGATGAACATTATTCATGTGGATACCAACCATCCGTTGCTAATCGAACAACTAGAAGCCCTTGGGCACCACAATGTTGTTGATATTTCAAGTTCTAAAACTGAAATTGCTGCTGTAATTTCTGAATATGATGGCCTTGTTATCCGCAGCCGTTTTTCCATTGATAAAATATTTTTAGACCAAGCCAAAAATTTAAAATTTATCGCGCGGGTGGGGTCAGGTTTGGAAAATATTGATGTTGCCTATGCCCATCAAAAAGACATTCATTTAATTGCAGCACCTGAGGGTAATTCCAATGCCGTGGGCGAGCATGCCCTGGGAATGTTGTTGGCCTTGTTTAATAAACTGAGCCAGGCCAATCAAGATGTCCGACGCGGTTTGTGGCCAAGAGAGGCCAACAGAGGTTTGGAACTGGAGGGTAAAACGGTTGGAATTATTGGCTATGGCCATATGGGCAAAGCCTTTGCTAAAAAGCTCAAAGGCTTTGAAGTTGAGGTTTTATGCTATGATATCAAACCCAATGTTGGAGACGACAATGCCACCCAAGTGTCCTTGGAAACCCTCCAAAAGCGTGTTGAGGTTCTGAGTTTACATACCCCCGAAACACCGCTTACAAAACAAATGGTCAATCGCCAATTTATTACGAAATTCACTCAGCCCTTTTGGCTTATCAATACTGCACGCGGTAGTAGCGTAGTCACCAAAGATTTGCTATTTGCATTGGAGTCAGGTCAAATTTTAGGCGCTGGATTGGATGTTTTGGAATATGAAAAAAGCTCGTTTGAAGCCTTGTCTTCAGACCGTACCCTCCCCGAAGCTTTTATAAAGTTGATGCAGTCCGAAAAGGTTATACTTTCTCCTCATGTGGCGGGATGGACCAAAGAAAGTCATAGAAAATTAGCCCAAACCATTGTGGATAAAATTCAGGCTATTTTTCATTAGAATCCAGTTTCATTTTACAGTGTTGCTTCTTTTTTTGGACCATATTTTCGTTCCAATTCTGCTTGAAATTCTTCCATTACTGGCCGTACTGTACTCTCAGGAATATCAGAAATACGAATGTAAATGAGACCATCTACAACATTGTTAAATAATGGATCTACATTAAAAGCAATTAGTCTTGCGTTTTGTTTAATGTACTTTTTTAGCAAGACTGGCATCCGCAGAGCCCCAGGTTCGATCTCATCAATAATTTCATCAAATTTATTTAAATCTGCATCGGAGGCATCAAATACAAAATCTTTATCAGCGTCCTTGAGTTTAACCTTAAATTCCTTTTTGGGATGGACATATTGTGCTAGATAAGGATCATAGTAATGGGATTTCATAAACTCAATCATCAGCGATTTCGAAAAATTTGAAAAACGGTTGCTTATACTCACACCCCCAATGAGATATTTGTGATTGGGGTATCTCATGGTCGTGTGAATAATTCCCTTCCACATTAGAAACAGCGGCATCGGTTTTTGTTGGTATGCTTTAATTATAAAGGCCCGTCCCAATTCTATGGATTGTTTCATAATTTTATGAAATTCAGGTTCAAATCGGAACAATTCCTGAAGGTAAAACCCTTTTATACCTAGAGCTTCGTAGAGGTCTTCGCCAAAACCCATGCGATAAGCGCCTGCTAAACATTTAGCAGCGCTGTCCCACAAAAACATGTGGTGGTAATAGTTGTCAAACGCATCTAAATCAATAGCGCGGTTACTGCCCTCTCCAATAGCACGAAATGTAATTTCACGCAGCCGTCCAATTTCTCTCAAAATGTTGGGAATTAATGTAGCTGGTGCGAGAAAAACTTCATAGTTTTTGCTCTTTAAAAGCCGGTGATTTTTGGCCCGTATATCATCCACTTCCGAGCATATAATTAGTGGATTGACTGCTGTGATTATTTTTTTTGGCCCCTTTTTTAGTTTGATGTTTTGGGCCAGTATTTTAATCCGCTTTTGACGTTCAAAAGTATTAGAAAGCATATAAGTCTTTTTACGTAAAAATGTCGTGAAAGCAGGTAAATTATTAAATTCTTTCTGGTCTTTTACAGAAATAGGGCGCCCAATTCGAATCTTTATGATGCGTTGCTTTTGAGTCAACAGTTCAGAAGGGAGCTTGGCAATTCTTAGGTTGTCACTCAATTTAGCTAAATGGTAAAAAAATGGACTATTTTCTGCACGAAAATAGATGGGGACAATTGGCACTTTTGCTTTTTTAGCCAATTTCATAGCTGAAACCTCCCAGGGCTTGTCTACTAAAAGTTTTCCTTCTCTTTGTGTAGAGACTTCCCCGGCTGGAAACATCCCCAATGGGTGACCGTCTTTAAGGTGCGCAAGGGCGCTTCTGAAACCGCCTATGCTGGATTTAGCGGACTTGTGGTTTTCAAATGGATTAACCGCAAAAATGTAAGGCGCAAGCGGTTTTACTTTATGAAGTATGAAATTACCCATGATTTTATAATCTGAACGTTGTTCCAATACAATTTTCAACAACAAAATACCGTCAATTCCACCAAGTGGATGGTTGGAAACTGTTATGAATCCTTTCTTTTTCGGTAGCCGCTCCAAGTCTTCTTTTGGGATTTCAAATTTGATTTTAAAATCCTCTAAAATTCCATTCAGAAAGTCAAGTTCTGTACTTTGCTTATGACGGTTGTAAATTTTATTTATTGTTGAAATATGAAGGATTTTCATCAACACCCATCCACAAAATGTTCCAATAAAACCATAATTTTCAAGTTTAATGGCTTTTGCAACTTCTTTGGATGTTAGTAAGCTCATGGATTTGGGGGTTGAGTTACAATTTGAACGGTTTTTGGCGTAATTTGTTTCATTAAAACCGTTTTATTTTTTTCAATCTCTTTAATTGCTTCTGGCGTGTGGTGTCGAAGGGTAAAAATATTGACTGGTTCCTCAACGGAAACTTTGTATTTGGCTTTTAGTTGAAGTAAGAGGGCTTCTAGATTATCAAAATTGTTTTCTGCACAAACGGAAAAACTAATGGCTGAATTTTGAGTTAGATGCACTTTCATCCTGCAGCTGTGCAATAGGTTGAAAATATGACTGATATTTTCTTCAACGATATAAGAAAAATCTAAAGATGAAATCGAAATTAGGATTTGATTTTCTCTCAAAATATAACAAGGAATATTTGGCGTTAATTGTAATCCTTTTCCTACTTGCGTTCCTGCTTGTTCAGGTTTCAAAAAAGACTTCACAAACAAGGGTATTTCCTTACGTTGTAGCGGTTGTAATGTTTTAGGGTGAATGACCGATGCTCCGTAATAGGAAAGTTCAATGGCCTCCTCATAGGACAAACTTCTCAACAGGGTGGCATTATCAAAGTAACGCGGATCCGCATTTAAAATTCCTGGAACATCTTTCCATACACACACGTTCTTAGCATTTGTACAATAGGCAAAAATAGCAGCGCTATAATCACTGCCCTCTCGCCCAAGTGTGGTTGTGAAATTATTCGCATCACTGGCGATAAACCCTTGTGTAACAATACAGTTTTTAGAATTTACAGCCTTTTTAATTTTTGCTTGTGTACTGTTCCAGTCTATTTTTGCGTTCCGATAATTTCGATTGGTTTTAATGACTTCACGAGCATCCAGCCAATTGTTTTTTAACCCTTTGTGGTTTAGATAGTAACTTATAATGGTTGTCGAAACCAACTCTCCATATCCGATGGTTTGATCGTAAACAAAATTATAGTCAGGTGATTTATTGCGCTCAAAAAAGGTAGTCACTTCCTGAAATAATTTTGAAACCGTTTTAAAAACTACATGGGTTTCATTTTCAAATAATTCCAATAAAATAGCATTGTGGTATTTCTGAATTTCTTGAATGCTGCTTTGTAATTTGTGTTTGGAGTGGTAATAATGGTCAATGACTTTCTCCAAGGCATTGGTGGTTTTCCCCATGGCAGAAACAACAACAATTGTTTCCGTTGTCCCTGTAATTTTAAGAACCTTTTCAAGATTTTTAACACCTTGAGCATCTTTTACAGAAGCCCCTCCAAACTTTAAGACATGCATGAATCCAATTTAGATAAATAATTCTTTATACCACGTTCATTGAGGTGTACCACATCCCAATCACATTTTACATCTGCCCCCTTGGCTTTGTAAAAATCAATGGCATTGGTGTTCCAATTAAGGACCTCCCAACACACCCTTTTGACTGCTAAATCGGCAGCATGCAGCACCACTCTGTCCAACAAGGCCGAACCAATTCCTTGTCCTCGCATGCTTTCTGAAACGATCAAATCTTCAAGGTGTAGCACCTGTCCTTTCCAAGTAGAAAACCGAGTGTAGGTTAGCGCAACACCGACAATTTTGGTGTCTACATCAGCAACGAAGCATAAAAAATCTGGGGAGTTACCAAATCCAGAAGCTTTTAAATCTTCTACAGTCACTTCCACAGCATCTGGGGCTTTTTCATATACCGCCAATTCAACAATTAGATTTAGTATCTGTTTAAGGTCTGTTTCTTTTGCTTCTCTTATGAGGAAATCCATGCTTTTTTATTTGCTTTCAAAGATACTTAAAACACTTTTATTTTTAGAGCATAATTTCAGCGCATATCCCTTGTAGTTGTTTAAAATTAGCGATATTTGTCGTACTACTTAATTAAAATGGCTCAAAAAAACCAAACCCTAGGAGAATATATCATTGAAAATCAAAGCTCCTTTAAATACAGTTCTGGAGAACTTTCTCGCCTTATCAATTCCTTACGTTTGGCTGCCAAAGTTGTTAACCACGAAGTTAATAAAGCAGGATTAGTCGATATATTAGGCAATGCAGGTCAAACCAATACCCAAGGAGAAAACCAACAAAAACTGGATGTCTATGCCCATGAAAAATTTATTCAAATGCTAACAAACAGAAATATTGTTTGTGGGATTGCGAGTGAAGAGGAAGAAGATTTTATGGTCATTAACAGCACCGACCACCAACACCAGAATAAATATGTGGTCTTAATCGATCCTTTGGATGGTTCTTCCAATATTGATGTCAATGTCTCTGTAGGGACTATTTTCTCTATTTATCGCCGAGTGACTCCAGTAGGTTCACCTGTAAACATTGACGATTTTTTACAAAAAGGAACTGAGCAAGTCGCTGCCGGTTACATTATATATGGCACCTCTACCATGTTGGTTTATACGACTGGCGATGGTGTCAATGGGTTTACACTCAACCCAGCCATAGGCACATTCTATTTATCACATCCCAACATCACATTCCCTGAAAAAGGAACCATATACTCTGTGAATGAAGGAAATTACAGCCATTTCCCCAAAGGCATTAAAGATTATATCAAATACTGCCAGGAGGAAGAAGACAATCGTCCATATACATCGCGTTATATTGGCTCATTGGTCTCCGATTTTCATCGCAATATGATTAAAGGTGGAATTTATTTGTACCCCCAAAGTTATACTTTTCCCGAAGGGAAATTGCGACTCTTGTATGAGTGCAACCCCATGGCATTTATCGCAGAGCAAGCAAAAGGTCGAGCCAGTGACGGTTTTGGTAGAATTTTGGACATTCAACCAACCACTTTGCACCAGCGGGTTCCCTTTATTTGTGGCAGCCCATCAATGGTTGAAGATGTTGAACGCTTTATGAAATTGAATGATAATTGATGCATAACAATTGAACAGGTCTCATTTGAAGATTGTACCTTTGTATTAAGTTTTAAACCATGCATAAAGCCGGCTTTGTCAATATTATTGGAAATCCTAACGTGGGGAAATCAACCCTCATGAATGCATTTATTGGTGAAAAGCTATCCATTATTACTTCGAAGGCCCAAACCACACGCCACCGGATTTTGGGCATTGTCAACGGCGATGATTTTCAAATGGTTTTATCGGATACTCCGGGAATTATCAAGCCTGCTTATGAGTTGCAATCCTCTATGATGGATGCGGTTAATTCAGCTTTTGAAGATGCAGATCTTTTAATATACATGGTAGAAATTGGAGAAAAAGAACTAAAAGATGCTGCTTTTTTTAAAAAAATAACGGACACCAAAACACCAGTTTTATTATTGCTCAATAAAATTGACCAGTCTGACCAAGAGACGCTGGAAACCCAAGCCGCGCTTTGGCAATCTATGGTTCCGAATGCCGAATTTTATCCAATTTCAGCATTGACAGGCTTCAACGTTAAAAATGTATTCAGCCGTCTTGTAGAATTGTTGCCAGCCTCTCCGGCCTATTTCCCAAAAGACCAATTAACGGACAAGCCCGAACGGTTTTTTGTGAATGAAAAAATTAGGGAAAAAATACTAATGCATTACAAAAAGGAAATTCCATACGCCGTTGAGGTGGATACAGAAGAATTTTTTGAAGAAGAGAAAATCATACGAATGCGCTCCGTTATTATGGTCGAACGTGAAACGCAAAAAGGCATTCTCATAGGGCATAAAGGCAGTGCTTTGAAACGTATTGGTGTTGAATCTCGAAAAGATTTAGAACAATTTTTCGGCAAACAAGTCCATTTAGAACTTTATGTCAAAGTCAATAAAAATTGGCGTTCTAATCAGCAACAACTCAGGCGTTTTGGCTACCAAAAGTAGCGCACTCTATTTAAAACTGCAAATTCCTAACTCCCTGCCGGATATTTCCTACTTTTGCAACTCTTAAAAACAATTTATGGGAAATATCGTAGCCATTGTAGGACGCCCTAATGTCGGTAAATCCACATTTTTTAATCGTTTAATTCAAAAACGGGAAGCTATTGTTGATGCTGTAAGTGGGGTTACAAGAGACCGCCATTATGGAAAAAGTGATTGGAATGGGCGAGAGTTTTCAGTGATTGATACAGGTGGGTATGTTTTAGGGAGCGATGATATTTTTGAACCTGAAATTGACAAACAGGTTGAATTGGCCATTGACGAAGCAGATGCCATTGTATTTATGGTGGATGTTGAAACAGGAGTAACCGGTATGGATGAAGATGTAGCTAAATTACTCCGCAAGGTAAAGAAACCTGTTTTTTTAGTGGTCAACAAAGTTGATAACGCCAAACGCGCACAAGACGCGGTTGAATTTTACAGTTTAGGTTTGGGAGATTATTTTACCATTGCCAGTATCAATGGTAGTGGAACCGGAGATTTGTTAGATGCCTTAGTGGAGGCGCTTCCCGATGCATCTGAATTTGAGGATTCAGAACTTCCCCGCTTTGCAGTTGTAGGTCGGCCTAATGCAGGAAAATCATCCTTTATCAATGCCTTGATAGGCGAGGAGCGCTACATTGTAACAGACATTGCGGGAACGACTAGAGATGCTATTGATACTAAATACAATCGTTTTGGATTTGAATTTAATCTGGTAGACACAGCAGGGATTCGTCGCAAATCTAAAGTTAAAGAGGATTTAGAATTTTATTCGGTCATGCGCAGTGTTCGTGCTATTGAAAACGCAGATGTTTGTATGTTGGTGGTTGATGCCCAGCGCGGATTCGATGGTCAGGTGCAAAATATTTTTTGGTTGGCCCAACGTAACCATAAAGGCATCGTTATTTTGGTCAATAAATGGGATTTGGTAGAAAAAGAAACCAAGACCACTAAAGATTTTGAAACCTACATTAAAAAACACATTGAACCGTTTACAGACGTCCCCATTGTGTTTATTTCTGCTTTGACAAAACAGCGTATTTTCAAGGCGATTGAAACCGCAGTAGGGGTTTATAAAAACCGCTCGAAACGCATCAAGACCAGTCAACTCAACGAAGATTTGTTGCCCATCATTCAAAACACACCACCTCCAGCACTAAAGGGTAAGTATGTCAAAATCAAATACATCATGCAATTGCCAACTCCGCAACCCCAATTTGCTTTTTTTTGTAATCTGCCGCAGTATGTTAAAGAACCCTACAAGCGTTTTTTGGAAAATAAGTTGCGTTCGATGTATGATTTTTGTGGGGTACCGGTGACCCTTTTTATGCGCAAGAAATAGGGATTAAACTTCCTCTGAATCAAATTTCAGATTTAATTTTCATAAGCTGATGTTTTACAGATTCCAGCTTCGTTATAATTTCAAAATTGGTTAGGGTTTTTCTTTTTTTAGACTTGAGATAAGTCTTGGCGCCTTCCAGCGTATAGCCTTCTTCCTTAACCAGCCTGAAAATTATTTTTAAATTTTTGATATCCTCAGGTGTGAACCTGCGGTTCCCCTTGGCATTTTTTTTTGGTTTTAAAATGTCAAACTCTCCATCCCAAAAGCGAATTAGAGAATTTTTTACTTTAAAAGCTTTGGCGACCTCACCGATGCTGTAATATAATTTTTTGGGTAGATCGACGTGCATATTAATCTAGGGATTGATTTTCAACAGAGGCTTTGATCAATAAATCGTTAAATTCTTCACCCGTGAGATTTCCGTAATAAAAATTTAGCGGATTAATTCTACGCTTGTCTTTAAATATTTCATAGTGTAAATGCGGCGCCTGAGAGCGGCCAGAACTCCCTACAAATCCTATAACATCTCCGCGTTTCACTTTTTGATTTCGACGAACATTATATTTATAAAGGTGTGCATACAAGCTCACATAACCATACCCATGATCAATTCTAATGTGGCGGCCATATCCTGAAGAACGTGAATCAGCCCGCTTTACAACCCCATCTCCACTGGCGTATATAGGTGTGCCACGCGGCGCTGTAAAGTCCATACCATAGTGAAATTTTCGGATTTTTGTAAATGGATCTGTACGGTAACCATATCCGGAAGCCATTCGCGTTAAATCTTCATTTTTTATAGGTTGAATCGCAGGAATTCTTGCCAAAAAGTTTTCTTTGTCTTTGGCTAAATTTGTAATCTCATCTAAAGACTTTGATTGAATAACAATTCGTTTTTGTAGAACATCCAAGCGTTTGTGCGTGGATGCAATGAGATCAGAGTTTTTATAGCCTTCGAATTTACTGTAACGGTTTACTCCTCCAAATCCTTGGGTGCGCTGGGACTCAGGGATTGGGTTGGCTTCAAAATAGAGGCGGTAAATGGCATTGTCGCGCTCTTCAATATTTTGAAGTACGGATTCAATATCATTCATTTTTTGGTTTAAAATAGTGTATTGAAGGTCCATGTTTTGAAGCTCTCGATTGAGGGCTTTTTCTTTTGGAGATTCAAAGTAATAGCTGCCAACAAAGACAAAAAGGAAGCCAAAAAGGCCAGAGGCCAGTAAGAAGCCGAAAAAATATTTAGCCGTAGTAGATTTGCTTGTGGTAATTTGGCGGTACGAAAGCGTTTCAGGATCGTAATAATATTTTACACTCGACATTGGCTAAAAAGTTCTATTTTTGTTATGAATTTAAGCGCATAGGGCGAAAGATTCACATTTAACAAAGATAATTTGTTTTTATAGGAAACCAAATTATTTGATAAAGCTTATCACTTTACATGAAATCTCAAGAAATACGAGCTCAATTTTTAAAGTTTTTTGAAGGCAAAAACCATCAGGTTGTTCCCTCTGCTCCTATGGTTGTAAAGGACGATCCTTCCCTCATGTTTGTCAATGCAGGTATGGTTCCTTTTAAAGACTACTTCATTGGGAATGCCACGCCACCAAGCTTGAGATTGACCGATACTCAGAAGTGTTTGAGGGTTTCTGGTAAACACAACGACTTAGAAGAAGTGGGTTATGACACCTATCACCACACGCTATTTGAAATGTTGGGCAATTGGAGTTTTGGAGATTATTTTAAAAAAGAAGCCATAAAGTGGGCATGGACCCTTTTAACAGAGGTTTATAAAATTGACAAAAACAATTTATACGTGACCGTCTTTGAAGGCGATTCAAAAGATGACACTGCTATGGATGAAGAGGCCTTTTCCATATGGAAATCGATAGTAGAGGAAGATCGAATTATAATGGGCAATAAAAATGATAATTTTTGGGAAATGGGCAGTCAGGGGCCTTGTGGTCCTTGCAGCGAAATTCATGTAGACATCAGATCCGATGAAGAAAAGGCAAAGACACCTGGTAATGAATTGGTCAATAAAGACCATCCTCATGTGATTGAAATTTGGAATTTGGTTTTCATGCAATACAATAGAAAAGCCGATGGAAGTCTTGAAGATTTGCCTCTAAAACACATTGATACCGGAATGGGCTTTGAACGCTTGTGTATGGTGCTTCAAGGGGTTCAATCTAATTACGATACAGATGTTTTTACTCCTATTATTAGAGAAATTGAAGCCATTTCTGGAAAAGATTATGGAAAAGACACACAGCATGATGTTGCCATTCGTGTCATCTCTGACCACATTCGAGCCGTAGTTTTTTCCATTGCTGATGGACAATTGCCAAGCAATACTGGCGCCGGCTATGTCATTCGTAGAATATTGAGGCGTGCAGTACGTTACGGATTTACTTTTTTAGATCAAAAAGAACCTTTTATGTACCGTCTGGTCAATGTTTTGATAAAAAATATGGGCCAAACTTTTCCGGAGTTAAAAACTCAAAAACAGCTCATTCAGAACGTCATTAAAGAAGAAGAATCCTCTTTCTTGAAAACTTTAGACCAAGGATTGGTACTTTTAGATCGGATGATCAATACCATTGATGGCGATACCATTTCAGGTGAAAAAGCATTTGAACTTTACGATACCTACGGATTTCCAGTAGATTTAACAGCACTTATTTTACAAGAAAAAAACTTAAAACTGGACCATTCTGGGTTTCAAGAACAACTTGAAAAGCAAAAAAACAGGTCGCGAGCAGCAAGTGAAGTGTCTACAGAAGATTGGACCGTAGTTCGGGAAGACGATGAGCAAGAATTCATTGGCTATGATCTCTTAAAAACAGATGTAAAGCTCGTTCGCTATCGAAAAGAGGTATCTGTAAAACACGGCACGCAATACCAACTGGTTTTTAACCTGACGCCCTTTTATGCTGAAGGTGGTGGGCAAGTAGGCGATAAGGGCTATTTGGAAGCCCCAAATGGAGATGTTATCTATATTTTGAATACACAAAAAGAAAACAATGTTGCCATTCACATCACTCAAAATTTACCCAAGAACCTGACAGATACTTTCGCCGCAGTAGTTGACGTAAAACAACGTTTTAGAATCGAATGTAACCATACCGCTACCCATTTACTACACCAAGCCTTGCGTGAAATTTTAGGTATGCATGTGGAACAAAAAGGCAGTGCCGTACACTCGAAATATTTAAGGTTTGATTTTTCTCATTTTTCAAAAATGACAAACGATGAAGTTCAGGAAGTTGAAAACTTCGTCAATGCGAGAATTGAGGGCCGTTTACCCTTAGAGGAGCAACGTTCTGTTCCCATGAATCAAGCCGTTTCACAAGGTGCCATAGCTTTGTTTGGAGAGCAATATGGCGATGTTGTTCGAACCATTAAATTTGGTAATTCCATGGAACTTTGTGGGGGTACCCATGTGAAAAACACAGCGGATATTTGGCATTTTAAAATTAAATCTGAAGGCGCTGTTGCTGCCGGTATCCGTCGCATAGAAGCCATTACATCTGATGCCGTAAAAGAGTTTTTCAGTGAAAGCAATCACCAATTCAACCAAGTTAAAGCCTTGCTCAATAACGCTACGGATCCTGTCAAGTCTGTAACAGATCTAAAACTTGAAAACAACCATCTGAAAAAGGAAGTTGAGTACTTGCTAAAAGAGAAGGCAATGACTGCTAAAACCCAATTGCTAGGGGAAATAAAAAAAACAAATGGGCATCATTTCTTAGCCCGACAATTAAATTTGGACGCCAACAGCCTTAAAACCATTGCATTTGAGATTGGGCAACAATATGACGATTTAGTTCTTATATTGGCTTCTAACCACAATGGAAAAGCACTTTTAAGTTGTTATATTTCTAAGCCCCTGGCTGCGTCCAAGGACTTGAACGCAAGCACAATCATTCGTAGCTTGGGACCTCTTATTGGGGGTGGAGGTGGTGGACAAGCTTTTTTCGCTACTGCTGGCGGGAAAAAGCCTGATGGTATCCCTGAGGCACTGCAAAAGGCTTCAGAAATAATATCCGACGCTTAGCCAAGCATTTATATTGATTGTAATCATTCCCAAATTTGAAGTATATTAGCTTTGTAAAATTTAGATTTTTATGGCACCATATGTGACGCTTACAAAGCACGAAAATATAGGCTACATTGAATTTTTCAATCCACCACACAATGCGCTTCCCCCATCTTTGCTTGCGGAGTTGTGTGTTCTTATTGAAGCTGCAGGTGAGGATGCCCAAATTCATGTCATTGTTTTAAAGAGTGGCGCAGACCGTGCCTTTTGTGCTGGCGCGAGCTTTAACGACATGGTTGCCATTACAACTGAAGCAGAAGGAAAAGCTTTTTTTATGGGGTTTGCCAATGTCATTAATGCACTTCGGAAATGTCCAAAAATTACAATTGGAGCCGTCCAAGGTAAAGCTGTTGGTGGTGGCGTTGGCTTGGCTGCATCCACCGACATTTGTTTCGCCAGTGAGTTTGCACTCATTAAGCTAAGTGAATTGAGTATTGGGATTGGACCTTTTGTTATTGAACCCGCCGTAAAACGAAAAATTGGCAATGCTGCAATGGCCCAATTGACATTGAAAGCACAAACATTTTTCTCCGCCAAATGGGCGTGCGAAAAAGGGCTTTATGCCAACGTATTTGAGACCAACAAAGCCTTAAATTCTGAAGTTGATATTTTGGCAAAAGAATTACAATGCTACAATCCAGAAGCCTTATTGTCTTATAAAAAAATTCTTTGGCAAGGCACTGAAGATTGGGATGCATTATTAGAATCCCGCGCAACTCTAAGTGGGCAATTGGTTTTAAGCCCAAAAACCAAGGCTTATTTAGAAAAATATTCTTAATCTTACTAAATTATATTTTATATGATCTCCCAAATTCACATTCAAAAATGTGTCAATTCTAGAGCCAAAGACCTAGATTTTGATAACATCCCTCTAGGTAAAACTTTCACGGACCATATGTTTTTATGCAGTTATGAAAGCGGACAATGGCAAAGCCCAAAAATTGTACCCTTAGCAGCTATTCCTACCCACCCTGCAGCCATGGCATTTCATTACGGTCAGGCTATTTTTGAGGGTATGAAAGCAACCGTCGATAGCAATGACACTCCAATGTTGTTTCGCCCTGAAGCCAATGCGAAACGGCTTAATTTTAGTGCCCGACGATTGGGAATGCCCGAATTTCCTGAATCCCTATTTGTGGAAGCTCTAAGAACCTTGGTAAGTTTAGACCGACAATGGATTCCTTCTCAAAAAGGAAGTGCGCTTTATTTGAGGCCTTTTATGTACGCCGATGAAGCGTTTATAGGCATGCGAGCCGCTACGCGCTATAAATTCATTGTTATGGCTTCCCCCTCAAACCCCATTTATAACAAACGTATTCGCTTGTATGCTGAAACCAATTATATTCGTGCAGCGCAAGGGGGTACTGGTGAAGCCAAAGCCGCGGGAAATTACGCCGCTGCTATATTGCCTACAGAGGCGGCGAAAGCCAAAGGCTATGACCAGGTTTTGTGGTTGGATGCCCAGAATTTTAAAGCCATACAGGAAGTGGGTACAATGAATATTTTTTTTAAAATAAATGGCACCATCATCACACCGGCTTTGGATGGCGCCATATTGGCTGGGATTACACGAATGAGTACCATTGAATTGCTCAGACACAAAGGCTTTGAAGTTGTTGAACGTCGCCTCACAATTGATGAGGTTATTGAGGCCTCTGCCAAGGGTCATTTAGAGGAAGCCTTTGGAACAGGAACTGCTGTTGGAGTTGCTATGATTCAAGACATCGGTTATGAATCGCAAATAATTCATATTTCAAATAATAACCCTGTGGGTCAGATGGTTTTGGAAACCTTGAATGGGATACGAACCGGAAAAATTCCTGATGATTTTAATTGGATGTATACTGTCGAGGTTTAAATTCCGATTATTTTTTTTCTTAGGGCCTTCCAGCGGTAGCCCCTAATAAATTCCCCTTGATTTTCAGTCACAATAAATTTAGTATTGGTTTTACAAGCCCTTAAATAGCCCGTCATACAGTCAAAAAAAAATATAAAATTATTTCTGTTAAAGGCCATTTTTAAAGCAGATAATGTTGCAATTGTAAAACCACTTCGCATTTTGTAAAGTGCTTCACCTTGAAGGTATCGTGCATTGGGACTGTAATGGGCGCCTGTGGGTTTTAGATGCTTGACTTTAAGCGCAGCAACTGTTTTGAAAGCCCATCCGTTATACAGGGCTATCAGTTCATCTACAGTATCCCAGCCAATCGACGCCTGCAAACCTCCAATGGCTTTAAAACAAGCGTTCCTGTAAGACTTTAAAGGCCCCCTGGTATGCGCTTTAGAAGCAATATTTTCATAAATCCATTTGTTATTTTTTTGGATGTAACAATGCCCAGATAGCATCCCTAATTTTGGATTTTGCACGTAATAAGATGCGAGTGTTTCTAAATAGTTTTTTGGAAAAATTAAATCCCCATCAAATTTGCATATCACATCGTAGTTGTCATCCAGTTGTTGAAGGCCAAAGTTAAAGGCCTGTATTACTTTTTCTCCAGGCACATGCTCATTAGAAGATTGGTTGTGTATCAATTTAAGCGCTGGAAATTTTTTCGCTAAATTTTTAACAATTTCAGGTGTTTTGTCTTTCGAATTATCATCAACTACAATTATTTTTTTTGGCAATAGCGATTGAGTGGTGAGCGAGCTTAAACAATCTTCAATGAAAGCCTCTTCGTTGTGAACAGCGATGACAATATAAAACTTCAAACTCTCTCAGCGTAAATAATGTAATATCTTGGTGTAAACCATCTCAGAAATGGGCGTAAACCTATTTTTTTTGTAGGATTTGTCCATTTTTTTGACGCTTTAATTTCCCAGCCAGCTTTTTGTAAAAGCCAATCAAATTGCCAGTCTTCAAATTCGTGAAAATGGCGGTCCCATGGATCCGTTTTGCTTTTATAGGCTGATGCAAACCATAGTCTTAAAGGTACACTGGCGATTAATTTTTTAGATTTGATTTTACTCAAAATGTTAAAAGGTGCCACTAAGTGTTCAAGGATTTCAAATGCACTTACAACCTCGGCAGTGCTGTTTTCTACAGATGAAAAGTCTGTGTCCAGGTCTTCTCCATCAGTGTTGTGAATATCAAAACCTTTAAGTTTTAATAGTTGTGAAAGCGGATTTTTGACCCCTAAATCAAGAATCGAATCTGTTTTTGGAATATGCTGGTTCACAAAATCAAGTGTTAATTGATAGCGCTTCTTTGGATAGTTGTTTTCGTACATTTAATATTTGTAAACAATGGCGTTGATGTGCATGCCTGCACCCACACTGGCAAATATAATAATATCTCCTTTGGAGAGTTCATGATCTTTCAATTGCCCTTTTCTTATCAGGTCAAAAAGCGTGGGTATTGTCGCTACCGAACTGTTGCCTAATTTGTGAATGGTCATAGGCATAATTCCTTCAGGAACAGGCGTATTATACAGTCTATAAAATCGTTTTATAATGGCTTCATCCATTTTTTCATTGGCCTGATGAATCAATATTTTTTTGACATCTGAAATGGCATAACCACTGTTGTCTAAACAGGATTTCATAGCGGCAGGCACATTGCTTAGGGCAAATTCATAAATTTTACGGCCATACATTTTTATAAAGCGTACATTTTCATCTTTAGACTTATTATTTGAATTGCCAAAAAACAAGTGATATACTTCATCATGTGTATAGGAAGCAGTTTCGTGTGCAACAATACCTATGTCTTTCGAAGCTTCAACAATGCACGCTCCAGCGCCATCCGCATAAATCATAGAATCTCGGTCATAAGCATCTGTGACACGCGACAGTGTTTCAGCTCCAATAACCAGACACTTTTTGGCCATTCCTGCTCTTATGTAAGCTTGGGCTTGTATGACACCTTCTACCCAGCCAGGGCAGCCAAAAAGGATGTCATAGGCAACACATCTTGGGTTTTTAATTTTTAGCAAGTGCTTAACACGGGCCGCCAAACAAGGTAAAATATCGCTTTGGATTGCATTGTGTTTCACGTCTCCAAAATTATGGGCACAAATGATATAGTCTAAAGATTCTTTGTCAATCTTTGCATCCAAAATCGCTTTTTCAGCTGCTTCGGCCCCTAGGTCAGAAGTTTTTAAGTGTTTTTTTGCATACCTTCTTTCAGAAATTCCAGTGATTCCCTTGAACTTCTCAACTATAATATCGGTTGGTGTATCGATAGCATTGCCTTCAATTGTGTAAAAAGAATGGCCGCGAAAATCGCTATTTTTTTTAATGAGCGATGGAATGTAACTGCCAGTTCCTGTAATGCGAATTGTCATGGATTGATTTTTAACCTTGGATTTATACTACCACCCATTGTATTGATTTTTAGAAATTTTTCCGCTGTTTTGATTGCGGTTTCGGTCTGTTTTTGTAAAGTGTTTACATCCACAGAAAATTCATCTGTATAGGCTTCAATCGGGGCACAGGTACAAATTAAATTTCGATCTCCGTAAGCGTCGTCTACACGTCTTACTGTTGGCCAAAATTTATCCGCTTTGATATAATCCAGTGGAAATGCTGCAGTGGCTCTGCTATAAGGGAAATCCCATTGGTCACTGCTGAGCATTTCAAGGGTGTGTGGTGCATTTTTTAAAGGATTGTTGGGCGATGCTTTGTCTGCTACTTCAATTTCTTTGCGAATGGCAATCATGGCGTCACAAAAACGGTCCATTTCAGCTTTGCTTTCACTTTCAGTGGGCTCAATCATCATGGTGCCTGCAACGGGGAAAGAAACTGTTGGGGCGTGAAATCCATAATCCATTAAACGCTTTGCAATATCGGTTACTTCAATACCTTTGGCTTTAAAATCTCTACAATCAATGATCATTTCATGAGCTGCACGGCCTTTTTCACCAGTGTAAAGTGTGTCGTAAAATCCATGAAGCCGTTCCTTGATATAGTTTGCATTTAAGATGGCAATTTTGGTTGCCTCAGTCAATCCTTTTGCGCCCAACATTTTGATATATCCATAGGATATAAGGCAGGCCATAGCCGATCCAAAAGGTGCGCCAGAGATGGAATTTATCGCTTGGGAACCCCCGCTTTTTACAAGGGGGTTACCTGGCAAGAAAGGAGTCAATTGTTTAGCGACACAAATGGGTCCAACGCCAGGGCCACCGCCTCCATGTGGAATGGCAAAAGTTTTGTGAAGGTTTAGATGGCATACATCCGCTCCAATTCGTCCAGGACTTGTAAGCCCCACTTGGGCATTCATGTTGGCACCGTCCATATAAACTTGTCCGCCATAGTCATGGATAATTTGTGTAATCTCTTTGATTTCAGATTCATAAACGCCATGGGTTGAAGGATAGGTTACCATGAGAGCTGCCAAATTATCTTTGTGAAGCATGGCTTTTTCACGGACATCCTCAACATCGATATTGCCATTTCCAGAAGATTTTGTCACGACAACTTTCATTCCAGCCATGACAGCACTTGCAGGATTTGTTCCGTGTGCGGAAGATGGAATTATGCAAATATTTCGGTGCTGATCTCCTCTAGAATCGTGGTAGGCTTTGATAGTCATCAAGCCAGCAAACTCACCTTGTGCGCCCGAGTTGGGTTGCAAAGAGGTTCCAGCAAAGCCTGTTATTTCATTCAATTGTTGTTCCAGTGTCTGAAGGACTTGAGTGTAGCCTTCCACTTGATCTTTTGGAGCAAAGGGGTGAATGTTTCCCCAACTGGACCAACTTAGCGGAAGCATTTCAACCGCTGCATTCAGTTTCATGGTACAAGATCCCAACGAAATCATGGAATAATTCAACGCTAAATCTTTTCGTTCCAAGCGTTTTATGTAACGCATCAGTTCTGTTTCAGAATGGTGGCTGTTAAAAACGGGATTGTTTAAAAATTCAGAGGTTCTTATATGGTCTTTCGGAATGAAACCTTCTGAGCTTTGTTCTGTTTTAAGGTTCACTTCTAAGGCTTCAGAAAAAACAGATAAAATAAGTTCAATATCACTTAGAGTTGTCGTTTCATTTACTGAAATTGATACGGTTGTTTGGTCTGGATAATAAAAATTGAGCTTTTTGCGTAGGGCAATGGATTTTATTTTTTCATTATTTGCCACCGAAATTTGAAGTGTATCAAAAAACCTGGAGTGTTTTATGGAAAAACCAACTGATGTCAAAGATTTTGCCAATACAACTGTATTATTATGAACTTTTTCAGCAATGTATTTAAGTCCCTTGGGGCCATGGTATACTGCATACATCCCTGCCATTACTGCCAATAGCACTTGCGCGGTGCATATGTTGGAAGTGGCACGGCCTCTCTTAATATGTTGTTCTCTTGTTTGCAGGGCCATGCGCAAAGCACGGCCTCCATTCATGTCTTTGGTTACACCAATGATTCTCCCTGGTATGTATCTTTTGTAAGCCTCTTTTGTTGCAAAATATGCAGCATGAGGACCTCCATAGCCCATTGGAATTCCGAAACGTTGGGTTGTTCCGACGACGACGTCTGCTCCCATATGCCCTGGTGCTTCAAGTAATACCAAACTTAAAATGTCAGCAGCCACCGCCACTTTAATAGCTTTATCTTTGGCTTTCGAGAGAAAAGACTTTAAATCAATAATGTTTCCAGAAGCACCCGGATATTGTACCAAAGCACCGAAATAGTCCTCTGAAAAATCAAATGTTTCTACTTTTCCAACAACCAGCTGAATTCCGATAGGAATGGCTCTTGTTTTTAAAACGGATAATGTCTGAGGAAAAATATCATCAGAAACAAAAAATTTAACCACCCCCGCTTTAACAGCAGCACGTTCTCTGATAGCAAACAAAAGTGCCATGGCTTCAGCTGCCGAGGTGCTTTCATCTAAAAGCGAAGCATTCGCCAGTTCCATACCCGTCAAATCAGTGACCATGCTTTGGAAGTTTAAAAGTGCCTCCAAACGGCCTTGGGCAATTTCAGCTTGATAAGGCGTATATGCGGTATACCAACCTGGATTTTCTAATATATTTCTTTGTATGACAGCAGGTAAATTTGAAGGATGGTAACCCATTCCAATGTAGGATTTGAAAACACTGTTCTTATTGCCTAACGATTGAATGTGCTCCAAATACTCTGACTCACTCATAGGTTGGTCCAACTTCAGCGGACTTTGTATGCGAATATTATTTGGAGCAGTTTCATCAATCAGACCCTCGAGCGTGGAGGCTCCAATAACGTTTAGCATGTCTTGAATTTGTGATCCTCTGGGACCAATATGTCTTTCTGAAAAAATATCTGGGTTCATATTTTGTCTTGTTTTTCAGTAACAAAATTACGGATTTATTCAGCCTTTTTTTGGCTTAAAAATTAAAGTTTTTAACCGTTTTTTTAGCTTATTAACAGTTTTTCTATTTTTGCACTGTGAATTTTACCAATCGCCTATTTAAGTTTTACGTAAACAGTAGTTTACACATTGCTATTTCTGTTTTGTCACTCAGTTTCATAACGGCTCACTCATTTGAAATAAAGTATGATATAAATTTATTTATTTTTATATTTTTTTCCAGCGTTTTGGGGTATAACTATATCAAATATTTTGGAATTTCTAAATTTCATTACCGCTCTTTAACCAAGCGCCTTAAGGAAATTCAATTGTTATGTTTACTTTGTTTTTTAGGATTGATATTTGCATTTTTCGGCTTAAACAATGCCGTCAAGCCACTGGTTCTTTGTCTAGGAGCTGTTACATTTTTCTATGAAAGTCCTTTTGAAAAAATTGCAAGTTTAAGAAAGGTAAAAGGTTTAAAAATTTACATTATCGCTTTAGTTTGGGCAATGACTACGGTACTGCTTCCTTTGCTGAATGCTGATGTTCAATTGGAAGCCAGTATTTTCTATACGTTCATTCAGCGTTTTATTTTTATTTTGGTTTTAATGTTGCCTTTTGAAATTAGAGACCTCAGCGATGACGACCTAAGATTGTCTACCATTCCTCAAAAATTTGGAATCCCCGCCACCAAAAGATTGGGGTTCTTAGGCCTTTTTTCGATTTTTGTGTTCTCTTTTTTTTTATTGCAGAATGCTGCAGTAGATGTTTTAATAACAACAATTGTGATGGTGGTAACAGGAATATTTTTAGTTGTCAGTCATCCTAAAAAACCATTTTATTTTACGGCTTTTTGGGTTGAATTGGTTCCTGTATTGTGGGCACTTTTAGTTTTGATTTCAAATTTATTATTGCAGCCCAGCACGCTTTGAAAGTGCTGTTTTAAGGCTTTAATTTTTTGGAAGCTTTTTGTACTTTGAGCTTCATTCCCTCCTTGTAAACCGCAATTTTATCCAATACGCATTGATCCGAACTGCCAATGATTTGAGCGGCTAAAATTCCTGCATTTTTCGCACCATTTAAGGCTACTGTAGCGACTGGTACCCCCCCTGGCATTTGTAGTATCGAGAGTATGGAATCCCATCCATCAATAGAGTTGCTGGATTTTACTGGAACCCCAATAACTGGCAGTGGACTGATCGCAGCAATCATACCAGGCAAGTGTGCTGCTCCACCTGCACCAGCAATGATGACTTTAAGTCCTTTTTTGTGTGCAGAAGCTCCGTATTCAAATAATTTTTCAGGAGTTCGGTGAGCCGATACAATATCGATATCAACCGCTATATCAAAATCCCCAAGAATTTCAATTGCTGCTTTCATGACAGGCATGTCGCTGTCGCTTCCCATAATGATTCCTACTTGTGCCATATTATTCGCTTATTACTTTGATTGATTCTTTAACTTTTTGTGCAATTTCTCTTGCTTTTTCAATACTTGAATTTACAATTGTTACGTGCCCCATTTTTCTAAAAGGGCGGGTCATTTTTTTGCCATAGATGTGAGGTGTAACCCCCTCAAGCGCCATAATGGCTTCAATATTTTTATAAACCACAGCGCCCTGATGGCCTTCAGCACCTACCAAGTTGACCATTACACCACAGGCTTTATTTTTAGTGGAACCCAATGGCAAATTAAGAATAGCTCTCAGATGTTGTTCAAATTGTGAGGTCTGGCTGGCTTCAATGGTTTGATGTCCAGAATTGTGAGGTCGTGGCGCCACTTCATTGATAAGAATGTCATCATTTTGTGTCAAGAACATTTCCACAGCAAGCAGTCCCACATGTTTAAATGCCGCGGCTGTTTTAAGCGCCACATCTGTTGCTTTTTTTGCTACGGATTCTGGGATTCTTGCGGGACAAAGCACATATTCTACCTGGTTGGCTTCGTGATGAAATTCCATTTCGACTACAGGATAGGATTTGACCTCGCCGTTTGGGTTTCTTGCGACAATAACGGCCAATTCATTTTTAAAATGGATGAGGTCTTCAGCAATGCATTCCCCATTGGGGAGTTGGTCTAAATCGGAGTGCTTTTGGATAATTTTCACCCCATTTCCATCATAGCCAAAGCGCGCACTTTTCCAAACAAATGGGAGGGATTGAACATTTTCTGAAACGGCCTTTTCTAGTGTACTTTTATTATTGTAGGCTTTAAATGCTGCGGTGGGCAACTGGTGTTTTGTGTAGAACCTTTTTTGTTCGGCCTTGTTTTGTATGGTTGCAAGTGTGTTAGAATCTGGGTAAACTCTGACCCCTTTTACTTCTAATGCCTTGAGCGCTTCTACATTTACGTTTTCAATTTCTATAGTCAGGGTATCTACTTTTTTCCCAAAGTTGAAAACGGTTTCAAAATCCATTAAATCTCCCTGCACAAAGTGATTGCAAGCCAATCTACTTGGGGCCTCATTACTGGGGTCCAAAACGCTAGTGTTGATGTCAAATTTTCGGGTGTTGTAAAGCATCATTTTTCCCAGCTGACCGCCCCCTAGAATACCGAGTTTATGTTTGGAAGAAAAATACTGCAAATCCATAAAAATTGAATTGTGAAACAAAAATACACTTAAAAATGGAATCCCCCATTAAAATGTCATTCGAAAAGACGATTTGGCTTCTGCATTTGATTATATTTGTGAACTAATTTAGTTCAACACAAAAACGCAAATTTTTGTTGTTTTTATGTAAATCAATCACCCATATAGATGTTAAATATTGTTTTATTTGGCCCTCCAGGTGCAGGCAAAGGCACTCAAGCTAATTTTTTAAAAGCGACCTTTAATTTAGTTCACATTTCTACAGGAGATGTGTTTAGAAAAAACATTAAAAATCAGACTCCTCTAGGAATTTTGGCCCAATCTTATATCGATAGAGGGGCTTTAGTTCCTGATCAAGTTACCATAGACATGTTGAGTGATGAGGTCTCTAAAAACACTACAGGTAAAGGGTTTATTTTTGATGGTTTTCCAAGAAATATCGTTCAGGCAGATGCCTTAGATTCTGTATTGTCAAAACACAGTGCCCAAGTCGATGCTATGATTGCTTTGGAAGTTGAAGACGAAATCCTTGTTAAGCGTCTATTAAAGCGCGGAGAAACAAGTGGTCGTTCAGATGATTCATCAGATGAGATTGTTCGAAATCGCATTAAAATTTATTATTCTGAAACTGCGGTTTTAAAGTCTTATTATGAAGCTAAAGGGCGATACCATGGTGTGGATGGTGTGGGCGAGATTGAAGCCATCACAGAACGTTTAAACGATGTAGTCAATACGCTGTAAATAATTTGAATGACTGAGGGGAATTTTGTAGACTATATCAAGATGTATGTTTGCTCCGGTAATGGAGGCAAGGGCTCTGTGCATTTGCGCCGTGAAAAATACATCACCAAAGGGGGTCCTGATGGAGGCGATGGAGGACGTGGTGGTCATATCATTCTCAAAGGCAATCAAAATCTTTGGACCCTCCACCATTTAAAGTTTAAAAAACATTTTAGAGCAGGACATGGTGCGCATGGCAGTAAAAGTCGAAGTACCGGCGCAGATGGTAGCGATGTTTATATTGAGGTTCCTCTGGGCACTGTTGTAAAAGACAATGAAACAAATAGTATACTTTTTGAAATTACAACCCACGGTCATGAAGTTGTATTGTGCCAAGGCGGAATGGGAGGTCGTGGCAATTGGCATTTTAAATCCTCAACGAATCAAACCCCACGCTATGCTCAACCAGGAATGCCTGGGGAAGAAAAAAATGTAACCATTGAGTTAAAAATTTTAGCAGATGTTGGTTTGGTTGGATTTCCCAATGCTGGAAAATCAACTTTACTTTCAGTTATAACCGCAGCCAAACCAAAGATTGCTGATTACGAATTCACCACTTTAAAACCCAATTTAGGCATTGTTGAGTATAGAGACTACCAATCTTTTGTGATGGCGGATATTCCCGGAATTATCGAGGGCGCAGCAGAAGGCAAGGGCCTTGGGCATTATTTTTTAAGACACATTGAAAGAAACTCTATTTTGTTGTTTTTGATTCCTGCCGATGCCAATGATGTTAGACAACAATATGATATTTTATTGGATGAACTAAAGCGTTACAACCCTGAAATGTTAGACAAAGAACGCTTGGTGGCCATTTCCAAAAGTGATCTTCTGGACCATGAATTACAAACAGAGCTTAAAGCTGAATTAGACAAGGTATTACCCGTAGACTATTTATTCATTTCGTCAGTTGCTCAAACTGGGATCATGGCCCTTAAAGATTTGCTCTGGGAACAATTGAACAAGTAGCACACCAGTATTTGGTTCGATTTTTATGTGTACGCTGTTTTAATTTTTATGAAAAAATTTAGTTTTTTTTTGGCCTTTCTGTTTGCAATTACAATGCTAAACGCACAATCTGTTTCAAAGACAGATTTTGGTGTTTTAGAATCCAATTATAAGCTCCAATTAAAAAATAACCCCAACAGTCTACTCGCTTTGGAAGCTCTGGGTGATTTGTACGGGGCTCACGGCAAGTGGCAACAAGCTTCAGAGTTGTACAAACAACTTTTAGAGCGAGATTCTGAGAATGCAGCTTACCACTTCAAATATGGAGGTGTTCTGGGAATGATGGCAAAAGAAGGTTCAAAATTTAAAGCCCTTAGCTTAATTAGTCAAGTTAAAAAAGCCTTTTCAAAAGCGGAAATTTTAGACCCAAATCATTGGCTGGTTCAATGGGCTCAAGTAGAATTTTATGCCCAACTACCGGCTATTTTAGGGGGTAGTTTTGAAAAAGCCTGGACCCACGCTGAGCACTTGGAACAATTGTCACAAATTAATGGATTATTTGCAAAAGCCTATATCTCCAATCTTCAAAACAACGCTAAAAACGCAAAAACATACAGTTTAAAAGGCTTGTCTCTCCTTTCTAAGTCGGAATGTTATAAGGCCGAATTTGATTCGAAGCTTTCTTGTATTCCCCATAGCAATAATCTACATTATGATATAGGTCTAGCTTTTGAGCGTTACACTTTTAATTTAGAAGAATCCATTAATTTTTTTGTTAAATATATTGAAGACTATACGCTCAAAGATCGTGTAGCATTGGATCAAGCCCACCTAAAAATTGCCAAAATATATATAAAAACAAACCAGATTGAATTGGCTTTACAAAACATTGATAAGGCTTTACAAATCAACCCAGATTTTGAAAACGCAAAGCTTGAAAAAAAACAAATTTTGAGTCACAAGCAACGATAAATATGAAGCCTAAAGCTTATATTTACTTTAAATAAACAGTTATGAAGGTTCATTTTATTGCCATTGGTGGCGCTGCAATGCACAATCTTGCATTGGCTTTGCATTTGAAAGGCTTTGAAGTTAGTGGCAGTGATGATGCTATTTTTGATCCTTCAAAAGCGCGTTTAAAGGCCTATGGTCTTTTACCCGAAGGCCTGGGTTGGTTTCCTGAAAAAATAACCTCAGATTTAGACGCGATTATCCTCGGAATGCATGCAAAAATAGACAACCCAGAACTGATAAAAGCCCAAGCATTAGGTGTAAAGATATACTCTTATCCAGAATTTATTTACGAACAATCTAAAGAGAAAACAAGGGTAGTTATCGGCGGCAGTCATGGCAAAACTACCATTACAGCCATGATACTTCATGTGCTTGATTACCACGGTCGGTCTTGTGATTATATGGTAGGTGCGCAGCTGGAAGGATTTGATGTTATGGTACAATTATCGGATGACAATGATTTTATAGTGCTAGAAGGGGACGAGTATTTGAGTTCACCTTTGGATTTAAGACCAAAGTTCCACCATTATAAACCCAATATTGCTCTAATCACCGGAATTGCTTGGGACCACATCAATGTATTTCCAACGTATGAAAACTATAAAGCGCAATTTTCAATTTTTATAGATTCTATCATTAATGGCGGAAGCATTAGTTACAATGAAGAAGATGCTGAAGTCAGACAACTTGTTGAATACAGTGAGAATCCCATACGAAAGTTTCCCTACAAAACTCCCGAGCACACCATTGAAGCGGGTGTGACTTATTTAGAAACAGATGAAGGCCCCATTCCTTTAGAAGTCTTTGGGGCCCATAATCTCAATAATATAGCAGGTGCCAAATGGATCTGTCAGCATATGGGGATTGATGAAATGGATTTTTATGAGGCCATCGGCTCCTTTTCAGGCGCCAGTAAGCGCCTTGAAAAAATAGCAAGCCACAAATCTACGGTTGTTTATAAAGACTTTGCACATGCTCCTAGTAAAGTTACTGCCACTACAGCTGCGGTAAAGGCGCAATACCCTCACAAGCGCCTGTTGGCCTGTTTGGAATTGCATACTTTTAGCAGTCTAAATGAATCTTATATAGGAAACTATAAAAATGCCTTAGAAAAAGCCGATGAAGCCGTGGTTTTTTATGCACCAAAGGCTTTAGAAATAAAAAGAATGAAAGCCTTAGACCCCGCCCAAATTACAAAGGCTTTTGAACACCCCAATTTAAAGATTTACACAGAGCCTTTGGCTTTTCAGGATTTTTTAAAACAGCAAAGTTACACCAACACCGCGCTTCTCTTAATGAGTTCAGGGAATTATGGTGGATTGAATTTTGACAGCTTAAAAACCATGATTATGTAGCACAACTATAACTTCAAAAAACAACATTATGCCCCATAAAAACCTCACCATTAAGCAATGGTCTCCTTCCGATCAACCCAGGGAAAAATTAAGAGATCAAGGCGCTCGATTTTTAAGTAATGCTGAGCTTATTGCCATTCTCATTGGCTCTGGAACCCTAGATGTTAGTGCGGTAGATTTGTCTAAAATTGTATTATCCAGTGTCCAAAATAATTTGAATGCTCTGGGTAAACTGTCTTTAAAAAAGCCCATGCAATTTAAAGGAATAGGGGAGGCCAAAGAGATCAAAATTACAGCCGCTATGGAGCTCGGTAGACGGCATAAATTAGCTCAAATCCAGAGACGTTTAAAAATAATTTCAAGTCAAACCGTTTTCGACATCATGCAACCTTTATTGGGGAGCTTAGAACATGAGGAATTCTGGGTCATATATTTAAACAACTCAAATTCGGTACTACACAAGCTTCAAATCAGTAAAGGCGGCATTACAGGAACTGTCGTAGACGTGCGTTTAATTTTGAAGAAAGCCATAGAGCTTGCAGCAGTAGCCATTATTCTTGTTCACAACCATCCTTCCGGAACCATGCGACCTAGTGATGCAGATCGGGATGTGACTCAAAAACTAAAAAAGGCAGCTTCTACATTAGAGATTAAGGTATTGGACCATCTTATTCTCACAGAAAAAACTTATTTTAGTTTCGCGGATGAAAATATGCTTTAATGTTTTTAATTTATACACCTGAAGTTACAAGCAGGCTCAAATTTGTGTTTAAACAAGTTTGTACCCGAATGTTGGGTCTTCCCATTGACTTTACAAATGTGATAGAAACATTCATAGCACATGAGGGGCTTAAAATGTCTTACGGGTCCCAACCTCTAGGAACTGAGTTTTTTGTGAAAAGCCACGGTTTGTTATTTGAGCAGGGCATCTCAGATGTTGATATTTATGTGCAAGATTGGCAAGATACCAAGTGTTTTTTTAATGCAGGTGAAAAAAGCCACCTACCATTCGATATTTTTTCGGCGGCTTTTTATATGCTCAGCCGCTATGAGGAATACCTGCCCCATGTTAAGGATGCTTATGGCCGTTTCACAAAAAAAGACAGTATTGCCTATCAATATCATTTTTTAGACCAACCTGTGGTTGATATTTGGGTTAATTATTTTCAAATGGCACTTCGGCGCCATTTCCAGGGATACAAATTTCAAAAACGCCAATATTCTGTGGCCCCTGTAATTGATGTTCCCATGGCCTATTATTTTAAAAATAAAGGCTTAATGCGAACCATAGGAGGCGTATTTTTAGATTTGGTTAATTTAAGATTCAAATTATCATATGATCGATTTTTCGTGTTATTTGGGTTAAAAAAAGACCCCTATGATAATTTTAAATGGATTGTAAACCGTCAGAAAAAAAGCAATCAAAAGTTTAATGTTTTCTTTCTTGTCGGCGACTATACAACTTACGACAAGAATATCAATACGAATAAGAAGGCTTTTATGGCGCTTATAAAATCCATGCGTGACTATTGTGAGGTTGGATTGAAATCTTCATTTATGGCCTTAGAGGACCTTTCTATACTTAAATCTGAAAAAAAGTGTTTGGATGGTATTTTGAATACTGCGACTGAAAAAGTAAGGGGTTCATTTTCCAAAGTTAACCTTCCTTCAACGTATCGAAACTACGTAGAATTGGAAATTAAAAAGGACTACTCTATGGGATATCCTGACACCATTGGTTTTCGAGCAGGTAGCTGTTCGCCGTTTCTGTTTTATGACATTGACTTTGAAGTGCAAACCCCCCTAATGATTCATCCCTATCAACTCATGGATTTTTCCCTTTTAAAGCACGAATCATTTTTAGACAAAAAAGAAACACTTGAGAAGGCCATGGCACAAGTGAAATCGGTAGGGGGAGTGTTTACGCCTATCTTCCACAATTACAGTTTTAGTGATTTGGAACGTTGGCAAGACTTTAAATCTTTATTCAACATAATTTTAGAATCTACAGCAGATGTATCAGCATAAGCAGCATATTTTTTTTGATTTGGATCATACGCTCTGGGATTTTGATAAAAATTCAGCACTCACATTTCAAAAGCTTTTTAAACGTCATGATATTCCTTTGAGTTTAGAAACGTTTTTGGAAGTCTATGTGCCCATCAATTTAAATTATTGGAAGTTGTACCGTGAAGAAAAAATTAATAAAGAAGCCTTGCGCTTTTCAAGATTAGATGATGCTTTTAGGGTCTTGAACATTTCCGTGACTCCAGAATTAATTCATATTTTATCTGATGAGTATATAACCTTTTTATCCACTTTCAATCATTTATTTGATGGAACCTTAGAAATTTTAGAATACCTCAAACCCAAATATAAATTACACATCATAACCAATGGTTTTAAAGAAGTACAGCATGGCAAATTAAAAAAATCTGGAATTGCACCTTATTTTGATACCGTTACTAACTCTGAAATGGTGGGTGTTAAAAAGCCTAACCGTAGAATATTTGACCACGCTTTGGCCCTTGCCAAGGCGGACATAGATGCCAGTTTAATGATTGGCGATAATCTTGAAGCGGATATTTTAGGCGCTAAAAATATTGGTATGGATGCACTTTGTTTTAATTACCACAAAGCTAAAATCCCTGAGAGCATCGTCGTTATTGATAAGCTATCTGAACTCAAACAATTCCTTTAAATTAAAAAAATACTATCTTCGTACCAAAATCCTCTATGATGAAAAATTTATTGAACATAACAATTACACTTTTCATTATTTTTCAAGCTTCCCTTGAGGCTCAAACAGATTTGAATCAGTATAAATATGTTTCAGTTCCCGATCGCTTTGATTTTTTAAAGACCAGTGACCAATATCAATTGAGTTCATTGACCCAGTTTTTATTGACCAAAAAAGGATTTACTGTACTGGAATCTATTGAAAATTACCCTTCTGATTTGGCCGCCAACAGTTGCTTGTTATTAGATGTGAATGTTGAAAAAATAAAAGGGTTTTTAATAACAAAACTTGAAGTACAGTTTATAAATTGCAAAAAAGAGGTGGTTTTTAGATCGGCAATTGGCACTTCAAAAGAAAAAGATTTCAAAATGGCCTACCATCAAGCTCTCAGAGCTGCATTTGATTCCATGGAAGCACTTAATTATAATTATGAAGCAAGCGCTACAATTGATATTTCTGCACCAATTGAGTCCTCAACAACTGTGTTACCAAAACCTAGTGTTCAGACGCCTTCAGCCCCCGTTGTTGCTGCTAGCGTTGATCCGGTTGATTCGCCAGAGCTTCCTAAGACTTTAATTGTTTCGACAGCCTATGGTTATGATATCACTGACGCCAACGGCAGGGTCCTTTATTCAATACACCCAACCATGGAAGAAGGAATTTTTATCATTGATAAGCTTCCGGGCATTGCCTATAAACGTGGAAAGCGTTGGGTGCGGGAGTACGTTCTTGAAAAAAAGACGGTTATCGAACTTTTAATTCCTTAATTTCAGTAATTGTATTTGTCTTTCCAGCGTTGCTTAAGAAACTCTCTTTGAACTTGTTCTCGACTGTTTTCACCAGGTGAATAAAACTTTGTATTTTCCAAGCCCTCTGGTAAAAACTCTTGAATCACAAAATTTTTATCAAATTCATGCGCATATTTATAGTCGGCGCCATAACCCATTGATTTCATCAATTGCGTTGGCGCATTTCTCAAATTCAAGGGGACACTGGCATTTCCAGTTTCCTTTACCGAAGCCATGGCTTTGTTGATGGCTTGATAAGCTGCATTACTTTTTGGAGAGCAAGCCAAGTAGGTAGCGCATTGACTTAAAATTATTCGAGATTCAGGGAGTCCTATAGCTGCTACGGCTTGCATCGTTGAATTGGCCATGACAAGGGCTGTGGGATTGGCATTTCCGATGTCTTCACTGGCTAAAATCAAAAGCCGCCTGGCAATGAATTTGACATCTTCACCACCGGCAAGCATTCGTGCGAGCCAGTATACGGCTGCATTGGGATCACTGCCCCGGATAGATTTGATAAAGGCCGATATAACGTCGTAGTGTTGGTCGCCTGTTTTATCGTAAATAATTTGGTTATTTTGAACCTTATTCTGTACAAAATCATTTGTAATTACAATTTTTTTTCCGCTTTCCGAATTGACGATTAGTTCAAAGATATTGAGTAATCTACGCGCATCACCCCCAGATAATTTGATTAAAGCTTCAGTTTCTTGAAGTTTGATATTTTTCTTTACAAGAGCTTCATCTGTTTTAAGTGCGCGGTCTAATAGAGCCTTGAGATCGGCTTTATCAAATGGGTTTAGGGCGTAAACTTGGCAGCGCGATAACAAGGCTGAGATGACTTCGAAACTTGGATTTTCAGTGGTCGCACCGATGAGAGTCACCCAGCCTTTTTCTACGGCTTGTAATAAAGAATCTTGTTGAGATTTGCTAAAACGGTGAATTTCATCAATAAATAAAATGGGATTTTTTGTGGTAAAAAGACCTCCTTTTTGTTTGGCTTTTTCAATGACTTCTCGTACATCTTTTACCCCTGAGTTAATTGCGCTGAGGGTGTAAAATGGCCGTTCGGATGATTTGGCAATGATATTGGCTAGTGTGGTCTTTCCGACGCCTGGAGGGCCCCATAAAATCATAGACGGGATCAATCCTTGCTGCAAAGCTTTTGTGAGCGCTCCATTTTTCCCAATGAGGTGTCGTTGGCTTATGTAATCTGCGAGTGTGCTTGGGCGAAGGCGTTCTGCGAGCGGTGTATTCATATCACAAAATAAACTTTTTTTTTAAGTTATTTCAACTTTTGTATTTTTATGTCAATGAAGTCAAATTATTCGTTTCAGTTCACAACTGGCGTTTTAGGTTATCCGCTCTTATTTTTATTATTGATATGGGTGGTTTTCTGGGCTGAACTCCGCTTTGGCCTAGATTTAAAATCTTATGGAATTTATCCCCGTACAACAAAGGGTCTTGTTGGTGTTTTTTCTAGTGTTTTTATTCATGGATCTCTAACCCATTTATACCACAACAGTCTGCCTTTGTTTGTGCTTTCTATGGCTTTATTTTATTTTTATAGACCATTGGCCTGGCGGCTTATTTTTTGGGGAATTATTATCTCAGGCTTATTGACATGGTGTATTGGAAAATCTGCCTACCACATTGGTGCTAGTGGTTTAGTTTATGTTTTAATGAGCTTTTTATTGTTCAAAGGTTTGCTTTCTAAACATTACCGCTTGATAGCGCTTTCGCTTGTTGTGGTGTTCCTATATGGCGGCTTGTTATGGTACATTTTTCCAGTGAAAGAAAAAATGTCTTGGGAAGGACACTTTTCGGGCTTTGTCGTAGGTCTTTTCTTCGCATTGTTATTTAAATCACATCTTCCAAATTCAGAATCTTATGCTTGGGAATCCGAGGATTATGATGTCTCTCAGGATCCATTTTTACAGCAATTTGATGCTGATGGTAATTTTATTGATAAGGATGAATCCGAACACTCTTCAGAAGATATAAAGATCAAATATAACTACAAGTCAGACGATTGACGTTGGCGGACCGCTTCGTACAAAAATACGCCACAAGCGACCGAAACATTTAAAGATCCGATGTTACCAAACATTGGAAGTTTGGCTTTGGCATCCACTATTTTTAATACGGATGAGGAAATACCTTTGCCCTCTGAACCCATGACAATGGCACAGCCTTTTGTGAAATCTGTAATGTATAGTGAGTTTTCGGTTTTCTCAGTTGCAGCAATAATTTTTATGTCTGAGGCTTGGAAATAGTACAAGGCATCTTTGATGTGATCAACTTTGCATATTGGGATATTAAAAACAGCGCCTGCACTTGTTTTAATGGTGTCTCCATTTATTGGTGCACTGCCTTTTTTTTGTATGATAATGCCGTCAACTCCCGTACATTCAGCGGTTCTTATGATAGCTCCGAAGTTACGGACATCGCTCAATTGATCCAACACTAAAAATAGAGGGTGTTGCTTCGTCTCCTTTACAGCGGTTACCAAGGTATCTAAATCGTAAAAAGAAATGGGGGACATTTGTGCTACCGCGCCCTGATGGTTGCTAGGCGTCAGTCTGTTTAGCTTTTCAACTGGTACATAACTAAAATTAAGGCTTTTTTTTCGAATCTTATTTTCTAGTTTACCAAACAACTCACCTTTGAGACCTTTTTGCAAGAATATTTTGTCAATAGACTTATCTGCTTCAATGGCTTCGATTATGGCACGCAATCCGTAAAGTTTAGTTTCTTTTTGCATGCTGTAAAAATACAATTTAATTTAGTTGTGATCTCATAAAAAAGACGGGCAAATGCCCGTCTTTTTTATAATTTCAAAGCGTCGTTTATTTGAGCACTACTTTTTGCTGCATCGATGCATTTCCTTGATTTATTTTTAAAACATAAACCCCTCTTGCTAAGGATGTTGTTTTAATTTGACCTCTTGTTACAGAACTTATAGGATTAATAGTTTGTTTGTAAACTTGACGACCTTGTACATCATAGAGTGAGACAAAGTAAGCTTGTGAAGTCTGAGTAGGTAATTTAAAATTGATTACATCTTTTGCAGGGTTTGGCCAGGTTGTGAAATAATCTTTGTTTAATGAAGGATCTGACAATGTCAAATTAGATCCAGTGACAATAAGCGAATAGTCTTGAGAATTTTCAATAAACGGGCCTCCTAAAATTCCTTTGTGCGAAACTGTAATTGTGTAATTTTGTGCAGAGGGTGAATTTATCTCAACCCTTTCAATATTATCTACGGTATTATCGCCTCTAACAGCACTTGGTAAATTATTTAAATCAAGTTTCCACGGCATATACTCATTACCATCGTTGTCTGTAATACGTATATCTAAATCATTTATTAATACAGCGGCAGTACTGTTAAGAATTCCATTTTGACTAGGTCCAGCTGGATCTGTCCAACAAATACTTGCTATTAATTTGTCAGTGTCAGATACATTGACTGTGAATGAATAACTTTGCCCTTGATTTAGTGAGTTTTCCTCAATTATAGATAAGTTGGATTGTGCATCAAGTATTGTTTGGGCTGCAAGTTTAGAATTTAACAAACCCCATCCCCAACGAGGATCGGGGCCTTCCAAAAAACCACCTGCAATTATATCTGAAAAATCGGCGTCGTCAGTTGCTGTATGACATGCAAGCCCCCTTAAGGTTGAAGATTTCATAAAATTATTGTTTAAATCATTATATAATTCTTGCAATAATAACAAGCTTCCAGCAACACCTGGACTTGACATCGAGGTCCCTTGTGAAGAACCGTAAGAGTTAGCCGAATCGTTTGATGTTGAATAAACTTGTTCACCTCTTCCAGTAATATCAGGCTTAATTCTTCCGTCGTCTGTTGGTCCTTGACTACTGAATGTACTTATTCTTAACGAATTCATCTCACCTGAGAATGGATTAAAATTTACTTGTGCACTTGCAACAATTAATGAGTTTTTAGAATTCTTATCAGCAGTTAATTTATCTAAACCTGCCCCTAATCCATTTGAGTAATTTCTCGTTCCTGAATTTCCAGCCGAGGTAACTTTTAGATATCCGGGTGAATTATAATGTACTTGATCCCAGCTCCGAGCATCATTAATGTAACAACCCATATACCAGTCAGGTACATTTTGCTCATTTGTTTCTTGATCAAAAATATAAACTCCGTATGAATGATTTGACACTAACATGCCAGTTGATAAATGTGCAGTAGTTGTTTCATTGTTGTCTCCACTTGAATTGTACGCTAAAATAGTTGATTTGGGTGCCATTCCTTTTGCGCTTTGATTTTGTCCTTTTGCGCCTATGGTACCAGTAACATGCGTAGCATGAAAATCAACTTCAGGGCTAGCGGAATCTGGCGTGGAAATTCGTGAATTCCCTTGATCATCTTGAAACTCTGTGTGAGATGTAAGTGGATGATCTATTTCCCAAACACCAATTGTCATACCTTCACCCTCAAGATTTAGTCCTAGTTCGCCGCCTGGATACAGTGAGTTGGTGCTAGTTGCGATAGCAGAAGTCTGGTTGTCATTTGTTATATAAATTGGCTTATTATCAATTATATCAAATAATACATGTTTAGAGCCATTTCTGTAAAAACTTTTCTTAACCGCTGGGTATTTCTTGATAAATAATTCAATTTTATTATTTTTAATGATTTCATCTCCTTCAAACTGAACCATCATTTTGTTAATTTCACTCATGTTATAATCCTTAGTTATTTTAATTATCTCATCTTGATTTTGAGATAATAAAATAGAGGAGTACATTATTATTAATCCGAGTAATTTTGTTTTCATTTTAAATAAATTATTTAATACTTG
>ERZ1047472.347-NODE-347-length-42379-cov-6.680772_pt1 | contig 42379 bp, 46 predicted proteins | sample MGYA00383095_ERZ1047472 | MGnify/ENA primary metagenome ERZ1047472 (study PRJEB29581, sample SAMEA5548365) | metagenome | biome: marine; feature: coastal; material: water | depth 1 m | study: Short-term variability in the microbial, nano- and picoplankton dynamics... | reverse complement strand
GGAACTAATTAAATTTTAATTAAGATTATTTAAATTTATTTGTTAATAGTAATGAAAACTTATAAAAACCCAATTATTAATAGTATTAATAAACATTTAAAAAAAATAATTTTAGGATTTTGTGTGTTAGGTATTCTATTTTATGTAATTAAATACTACAAAAATAAAGAAACTTTTAATATTAATTGGAATACAATTTCTTATTTAAATCAACAAGACCCAACTAATTTAAATTCAGAAGATATAGCTATAAATTCTGGTAATTTAAATTTTAATTTAAAGTGTGATGGTACAAATGGACTAAGAAAATTATGCGAAAAATGTCATAAAAATTATAATAACACTTGTTTTAGGGGCGACACAAATAATATGTGTGACATGGTTTTAAATTCAAACCAATGTAAAACTAAATGTAGATTAGAATCGCCTAATGCTTCTTTTAAATATAAAAGATATTCTGTAAATAATGATATCTTTAGTTCATTAAATTTTGTCTCAGATAATAATTATAGTAATGTTTCTAATTTACATCAATGTGAAAAACTATGTGATTTGAATGGTTACAAATCTTATAAATATAATAAAAAATCTAAAGAATGTTTAATATCAAGATCAACTATAAATTCAAACTTACTTACTAATAATATATTTAACTATGGTTCAAGAAATAAAAATAATACATTAATAAATTCGCAAGATTCATATGATAATGATATATTTGTTGGACAAAAAGATAAAATTAATAATGATAAAACTTGTTATACCAAATATAATTATGACAATAAAGAAATATGTAAAAATATAAACACGGTAGACGATATCCCATTTTTTACTGAAGAAGTATTAGACTACAAAGAATGTGAAAAATTATGTAATCAAGACACAAATGAATTAGAGAAGTGTGAAGGGTATACATTTGAAAAAGAACGAAATAATACTATGGGTAAATGTAAACTTTATAAACGTTTTTTTCCGAGTAAAGGTTGTAAACAATTTGAAACACCATTAGATTCTTTATATAAAGATGCCTCATCAGAATACAATTTTCAGTCAGGAATTAAACTTTAGTTAATTTATTTTTCTTATATAATTATAAATGTTATTCACTATATCTACAATTATATTTTTCTTTATTGCCATTATTATTTCACAATTTATTCTCGATCCTAATTTAAGAATTGCTTATTGGTTAATGTTACTATTAATCTATATTTCTTGGGCCAATATTTATATGTCTAGTTATTTTTACATCAAATTACGAGAACAACCTGGACTTCAAGGTGCAAGAGGACCACCGGGAGAAAGTGGACCTAAAGGGTCTAAAGGAGTATGTCAAATAGAACCAGAATGTGGTATTCAACAGAATAAATTAGGTGATATAATTAGAGATGAAATAATAAATTTAGATAGTAATTATAGCAATATTATAAATAAAGAGAAAAATGGTATTATGTTAAAAGATAACGAACAAAAAATTAAATCATCTATTGAAGATTACATCATGAATCTTTTACAAAAGTTTAAAAAGGACACCCCAGAAAATAGAAGCGATATTAAAAATGAACTCAAAAAATTGTATAATTAATCCAAATAAATTATTTTATAATATTAAATGCTATTAAATCTCATAATACTATTAGTATTATTCATATTATTTATTATTTACCAATCTGTTCTAATAATGTTAAATAATAAACAAACTAACTTCCAAAATTGTGTTAAATTATTTGCATTAATTGGTGGATGTCTTATATTCTTTAATATCGCATTAAATCTATACATCTATAATTCACTCATGAATACAAAAGGATTAGTTGGTCCAAGAGGTATAGAAGGCAAACATGGTCAAGTGGGTGATAAAGGTGTTTGTAATGCCGACTGTGGTGAAAAAGTGTGTTATAAATTAGTGTATGATGGTGTTAATGACCATTTAAAAAATAAAAATCTTAAAAATCTAAAAAATAAATTTCTAATCAATAAAATTAATAAAATTTGTTTTAGTGAAAAATATACTAGTTTCTTACATTCGGCTGATCCAAATAAACCAACTGAAAAAGAATTAATTAATTATATTCAAGACACTTTTAATAGTTGGATTGATACCATAGTAGCCGATAATAAAGGACCTAAATTTATAGAAACTCCAGACTATGAAGAAACCTATTTTGATCCAAATACAGGACCTTTTAATGAAATTAAAAAATATGAATTATGGGATTGGGGTGATCCTTATCGCTTTAAACCTATTGCAAGACAACAATGTGCCTTAGACGAAGACCTACCTAAAGTTAATGCGGAATTAGAATTATATTTCACTAAAGATTATGTACAGGTCTATAAAAATGATGAAATAGAAACAATTTATGGACCAGAAGATTGTCCTTTTAATCAACTTGGTGAAGGTCATACAAATCCAAGAGGTATTTCCAGTTGTTTATATGATAAATATAATTCCGAAAAGGTATGGAAAACATATGAATTTATAAATTATAAAAAAAATATAGGTTTTTATGAACCTGATTTAAATAATATTAATACAGATACTAAACAACAATATTATATCGTTGGAACAGTATGGACTGGAACAAATAAAGAAGTAGAATTAGGGAAGGAAACTATAGTAGTACGAGATACAGATAAAGATAATTTACGTGAACCCATTGAATGGAAAAAAATATGGAGTGAAGGCGATATAACATCAGAAGATAAAACGAACGATTCAACAATTAAAAGCAAAGTGTCGCCTATAACAATTTGGAGACCTGTGCCACCTGACGGTTATTCCTCATTAGGAGATTTTGTAACAAATCAGATTGATAATAGAAATAATTTTAGATGTATTAAAACAACTTTACTTGAAACTTATCAATTAGATAATACACCAGTATGGGATACCTCTGGATTTAAAGTCAAACAGAAATTAACCCTTAGTGATGATCCAACTACTTTTAGTCAACCTCAAATTGCTATTTATCCAATAGGTATTAGTGATAGAAATGAAGAAATTCAACATTTAGGACATAAAAAGTCCCAATCTATAAAATTAGGTGGTTATAATTTCTTTAGAATATCGAATAGTCAAACAGGTTCTAAATCAAAAGAACCTTGTTATCGTATTAAACCAAGTTCATATACTATCGTTAAAACGGGTGATCCAAAAACCCCCAATAATGAATATGGTATAGGATGGTTAGGTGGAAAAATGAGAGAATCTAAATATAGTACTTATAAATCAGATTTAAATTTAGACTTTTTCCCAAAAGGTATTATTGAAGTTAATGGTCCAAATCCAAATAATTTAAAATATTATATAGAAGCCATAGAATCTTCAACTACTTCAACCAAACAATACTTTATTTTACAACATAATAAAAAAAATCCTGAAAATTTTGACTATCTTCATGTTTTAAATGATACCGAAACAGAAACAGAAACAGATTGGAAACAAGATATTACAAATACAAATGATATTAAAAATGATACATATATATGGCATATAGACAATATACAATTACAAGACAATTACTATTTAGTTACTATTAGTAATAATAATAATAATAATAATAATAATTTAGTATTAAACGAAAATTTAAAATTAACATCAACGAATACAACATGGAAATTATATCCATCTACAAATATTTCAGATATAACTACACAATCACCAAATTAATTTATTAACAAATTAGAACAATAATATTCTACTATTATTTTAAATGAAACTAATTTATTGGACGTATTCTATATTAATTAGTTTTTTACTTTTATTAAATTATTTTGTTAAGACATTTAATAAACTAAATGGCATTAATATAGTATGGACCTATTACAGTTACTTTCTAACACTTGTTTTTATTTTAGGGTTTTACATCTTACAAAAACTACATAACTATATTTATTTCTACTTAACAATGCTAATCACATTCATTATAAGCATTACCTTTATAACTATATTCGGTCATTTAGGAACTAATATCGCCTACAACTTTTTAATATGGTTTCTTGTAACCATATCAGCCTTAACCTATATAGGATTAATTCAATCTATATATCATCTATATTATAACAATTATAATGATCCAGAAAGAGGACTAAAAGGTATTCAAGGTGAACCTGGATTAATTGGCAACGATGCGAATTCTTCTACGTCTAATTTTGATGTATGTCAAGAACAACTAAATAACGAAACGAATGTTTTATTATTACAAAAAATGAATGATACAGATACAACCAAAAAAGAGTTTAGAAATTTATTTTTAAAAGAAAAGTATAAAAAAATGTGTGATATTTTTAATAATCCCAAAGAAAAATGTAATATAATCTAATCTAATATTATAATAATGACTATACCTTTAGAAATATATATTTATTTAATTAATATAAGTTTAATTTTTATAATGGTTTTAGGATGGTTTTATATACAACATTTAAAAACCTATAAAAACCTATTTAGTTGGATTGCCATGCTGTTTTTTATTAATCTTCTAACTATTCGATTTGTACTAAAAAATTATTTAAAAAATTCAGTAAAAGATGGAGAAAAAGGTAAACAAGGTAAAAGAGGTATTTCTGGATTACCTGGTGATAATAAATGTTGTGGTGATTTTAATGATCCAAACGATTTAAATAAACTTAAAGATTTAAAGAAATCAGCAAATAAATGGAGTGCGTTATTATTATCTTATAAAGAAGGTCCTAACTTTCTTAAAGACTATTTCTTTATTGATTATAGTTGGAAAGATTTATTAGAAAAACCAAAAGAAACAATGAACCCATTTGATATTATAAAAACTGATCCTAATTGGCCCAAATAATTTTATTTTAATACAATAAAAAATATCACTAAAAATATTTTATTATATTAGATGATAGAATATTTGGCATATGATTTTGGATTACTTCTTTTTACCAGATTTAAAGCATTTAAAAAATATCGCGAGGCGATGACTTTTAAATCACTTTTCTTATTGGCATTAGTAACTATTGTCGTATTAATCATGAGTATTGTAACTGTATTAAATAAAACAACCTTTTTAGGTTTAAATACCACAAATCCAGTAGTTAGAAGAATTGTGTTAATGCTTTATCTAGGTACAAAAGCAACTTTATTTGGATATTTATTATCAGATTATTTTAGAGAAAAATCTGATTCTAAAATTCCAATAGCAGGAGAAAAAGGAAATAGAGGTTTAAGAGGAAGCGTAGGAGAAAAAGCTGAAAAATGCGATATGGTTAAATGTAACTTAAACGTATGCGATGAAAAAATATTAAACCATGTTACCGAAGTATATAGTAATATTCTAAAAAGTAGAAACAAAAAGGGATCCAAACATTATCCTTTAACAAATAATTTTATTAAAAATAAAATTAAAACATTATGTCGTTCACCACAATTAGAAAAAGTATTAGAAAAAACTGATGAGAAAAAAGTATATACACATATAAAAGATACATGGACCAAATGGATACAAATTATTTTGAAATATAAAAATGGAGAGTATTTTATGGAAACCGATTACTTAACGGATAACGATTTTGATAATCTAATAGAATCTAAAGATAAACTTTATAATCCTAGTTTTGATAATAATAATCCAGGAACACCATCAAGAGGAAAAGAAAGTCCATTTGATGAGATAAAAAAATATGATATGTGGTATTGGGGTGAACCCGACGCAGCGAAAGTAAAAATTATTTATAAATGTGATTTAGATTCAGATTCAGATACAGATTCAGATTCAGATACAGATTCAGATTCAGATAAAGAATATAATATAAATGTAAAACAAGCTACAGATTATGAACAAAAATGGAGAAGTTCAGTGGCATTACAAACTAAAACTAATGATACTTATACCCCATTTCAACCTAAAGGTAATAATGTAACTATATATAGACCCAAAACGATAGATAATGATGGAGATATATTTTATCCTTTAGGTGATATAATAGTTGATGACGATAATGTAGAACCTAAATCAAATGACACATTGTTAGTTTCAGGTGATATAGTACACCCAACAGATTTTACAAAAAAATATGGGTTTCAACGAAACGAAGGTATTGGAGAAGGGGTAGTCGGATATAGTTTTTGGGAACCGAAGGCTCCTGAAGGTTATACTTGTGTAGGAAATGCCATAGAAAATACCTATAATCAATTACCTCCAAATCCTACCGATTTTGCGTGCGTACCAACTAAATGTACACAACCTATATCTAATTTTACAAATGTTATAGATAAAGAAGTTGTATCAAAATGGTCTTATAGTGGAAATGATAATGATACTATTGGATCAGATAAATTAACTAAATTATATAGTTATAAAAATCTTATGGAATATGATATTAATAATGAAAAAATGGTACTTATACCAGAAGAACAACCTGGTTCTTGTATTAATAATACAAAAATACTAGATAATAATAAAGGTAGTTGGGTTGTTGAAGATAAAAATTCAGAAAAATATAGCATCCATTCGCATTTCAAAAAAAAGAAATAAAATATTATATTAAATTAAAATGATTTATCTTAATTTACCACTTCAAGTTTATATTTATATTTTAAATGTTTCTTTTATTTTATTAATTGGTCTAGGATACTATTTAAATAAAAAAAAATTAACTCCCTATTTTAAAGTAATTACAATTTGGTTACTATTACTCATTGCTTTCAATTTTTATAACATGAGATTAACACTCGTCAACTATCTAAAAAATTCCGAAAAAGTTGGACCCAAAGGTATTAGAGGTGATATTGGTCCAAGAGGATACTCGGGTGATTCTGATGTATGTACTAATTGTCTTCCTACAAAAAAATATTATGGTGGTAATCGTAATGGTGATAATAAGCTTATTGAAAACGATCTTCTGAAACCAGAATTTTGTAAATTACCATTTAGTTTTAATAATGAATTATATAATGAACCTGTAAAATCAGCAGAAAAAGGGGGTCCTATTATTGATGGAATACCACTTAATGATGATGGTCCAGATGGGTGGTGTGCAACCGAAGTAAATGACGATTTAACTATGAAAAAATATGGTTATGTTTATAATAGTGATAAAAACATAGCAGAATTAGAACAAAACAAAAAAACATCAATGGAAGAAAAACAATATATACAAAAAAACTCTGGTATAATAGATTTAGAATTAATTACTGGTGTAAGAAGTTCCGTTCAATGTCCTAAAGGATTTACCAAACTTACGAAAGATTTAAATTCTAATACAGATGGTAATTATGTATATTTATGTAATAAATATGGGATTGATGATGTTGGTGTAATTGATGTGAAAATTATACCTGGAACAGATTCTTGTCCTTCCAATTATACAGAATTAAAGGTAGGTTTAAATGAAGGTGTTCCTAAATTGGCTACGGTTGACAAATTAAAAATGTGTGTGGCAAAAGGTAATCCAAATAATAATCCAATTATTAAAGATATATCTATTGTAAACGATCAAACTAAATGTACGAATGGTACATTTATAGACCAGAATTTAAATATTGGCACTGATGGAGATACATTATATTTATGTACTACAACAGATGCCATAGATATAATAATAGATGCTGCCTTTATATGGTCTGAAGATAATAATTTATATTTTTTTAAGAACGACCAATATTGGAAATTTACTCCTAAAAAGAAATTAACTGGACCTTTCTTAATAAATGATTTTTGGGGAAAAATAATTGGAACATCTGCTAATTCAGTAAGTTCTTTAAAAACTACTAAAAGTCCTACAACTCCATCTACATCTACAACTACATCTGCTACAAATATCGAACTAAATACTGAAGGAATTGATGCCATTTATAGTGATTTCTTTGATAAATTAACTTATATATTTAAAGGAAATATGGTTTATGCCTATGATCCACAAAAAGAAAAAATTAAAGATGGATACCCAAAAAATATAAATGATATCTGGAAAGGGTTGCCAAAAAATATGGAATTTATAGATTCTGTATATGCGGATGAAAAAAATCAAACGATTTATTTTATTAAAAACAAGTTGTATTATAAACTAACTAATGCCAATAAAACATTTGAAAAAGCAAAAAAAATAAGTAATTTATGGATTAATGGACCCAAAAATATCATTATTAAAGCCATGTTTAATTTTAACAATAAACGATATATCATAGAATCCGATATGGTTTATGAAATTAATGATGATAATACATTCAATACTAAAGGAGCAAAATTATTAAATAAAGTCTTTACAACTTTAACACTTTAAAATCTAATAAAAGTTTTTAATTATACCATTCGGTTTATTTTTTTTATATTATTATATTTAATATAATGTTAGGTTTAACTATGTATTTAAGATTATTTTTTGTACATACATTAGATATATTATTTCATACCTACTATTATTGCTATGATAGTTGTTATGATTTTTTAAATAAAAATACACATACCAGATCTCCTACACCCGATATAATACCATTAACATCTATATCTTCATTCGAATCAAGACGCGATACACCTTCCCCTCCCCCTTTTTTTAATGAACGGTATCCGACTCCACCTCCATTATTATTACCACCAAGTCCATTTAAAGATAGTCCTTCACCACCGCCTTCGCCACCACCATTTATCTTAAACATTCCTACTATTCATAGTAATAGTAATAAACCAAATACTACAATAATAGAAAAAATAGATAAAACTAAAAAAATAGAAAAAATAGAAAAACTTGAAAAACTTGAAAAACTTGAAAAAATAGATAAAGAACACTCTAAATATTCCCCTGAAATTATAGATATGAATACACAAAATCATGAATTTGAATGGGATATCATATTAGATAATTAAAAAATTAAAAAATTAAATAATTAAAAAATTAAAAATTATTTACAGATAAATTTTAAACAATTTTTTTTTCGTAATTTTATTTTTCCTTTATCAACTTCTATAAGTAAATCAATCATTCCCGGTATTAAACGTTTAATGATAGGATCAAATAATGCATCATCGCCCGGACCATCAGTTTTATCAACGATATGTTTAAACATATTTATGATACTTTCTCTTTGTTCTAATCCACCCTTTTGGGAATATAAATCTAAATGGATAATAATTCTTGGGATTATTTTTACAACATCTTCTAAATCAAATTCAGCATATTCAGCGATAATATCATTCAATAAATCATTCGTTTTTTCGTCAAAGCTCATTACTATTATCTTTTATTTTTATTTTTGAATGTATTAATTTTCTAATTTGTAATACTTTTCATTTTTATACCATGATACATTAGTGTAAATAATGCCAACACAATTAATAATGGGTATGTCGCTTGATTTACTTTATCTTTTTTAATACCAATATAAATTAATAATGGCACTATAAATAAAATATGCGACATATAAATTAACATAAATTTGCTTTTTTTATCGGTTTCATCTTCTTCATGCGTTATTTGTTTTTCCATTTTATTCTTAGGTTTAAATAGTCCAGTAATAGAAGCGCTTCCACTTTTTAAAGGAAGTATATCACATCCAAAATAATAATCATACCATGCCATTGCTACATAAGAAACTACAAAAATCACAAAAAGGATTATCCCTAAATGTATATTATTTTTAATAGTTGGTTTGTATAAAAACAAGGCCATTATTATTAATGAGAATACGATACATTTTTCATTAAATACAAACGGTTTTCCAAATAATCCACCTGCCATATAAATAATAGAAATAAAAATATTACTTTGAATAAATATTACTTTGTATAAATATTACTTTGAATAAAATTCTATAATACACTATCAAAATTATCTTCTATTTTTATATTTTCTTTATTAATATTAATGGAACTACCATGGGATAAAATTTGTATTATTAACTTAAAACAACACAAAAAAAGACTAGAATCTACTCTTAATCAATTACATAGAGAAAATTTAATTGGAAATAAATGTGTAGAAGCTGTCTACGGTTATGATTTTGTACCTTATGGAAAACAAATAAAAAAAGAAAAGAATAGAAGTAAAAAAAATACATTTTTGAAATCTATGCGAAAAGGATTAGAAAAAAATAAGATATTAAAACGAACTAAATATAGACCTTTAAGAATCGGTGAAATTGGCTGTAATATGAGTTTTATTAATACATTTAAAAAGGCATTAGACAACGGTTTTGAAAAGGTATTAGTATTAGAAGATGATTGTAAACTAACTACCGATTTTTTGAAAAAGGTAAATAATGTTCTAAAATTTGTTCCTAATAATTGGGATGTATTGTATTTAGGTATTAATGATATTAATAAAAAATGGGGAAGCTTTAAAAAAATTAATAAATATATTAATAAACCATTAGGATCTAGAAAATTACCAGATAAACGCTATATAGAATCAGAAGGTGCCATCTATGGCAATCATGGTTTTATTATAAATAGGAAAGCAATGGAACTATTTATAGAACACAATTTACCAATGACCTATCCAGCAGATGTTATATTAGGTAAATTGGCAACCCAATATAAACTTATTCATTCCTATTCGCTTTCTAAACAATTAATTACTACTTTTAATGCCGGTTCTAATACACAATTATAATTATAATTATAATTATAATAAAGTTGTATGAGACAATATAATTGTTTTGACTTTTTGTTCTTTAATAAAAATAATAGAATTTAATGCCTCCATTAATGATTGAATCGAACCAGAATCACTCGTATTTTGTATTTCATTAAATAAATTGTCAACTATCGTTATTTCATTCGTATTCCATAATTGCTTTAAATCCATATATATTTTATTAACCACCACATTTTCAGGATTACTTTGTTCGGCATTATGGACCGAATTAAAACGGTCTTCAATACTTTTTCTATAAAATTCTAATGAATGGGTTATACTAGAATTATCTATATAGGCTTCTTTCAATTTTTCTATGCCTTGTATAGATAACTCAAAAATATGTTTCATTTTAGGGTCATCTAAATCATACCACTCTAAAGCCTTCACTATTGGTCTATATAAATTGTGTAAATCATCCCTATTATCCCCTTGACTCCATCTAATAGGTCCTTGTAATACATGAGGTTCATTAAATGAGATTTTATTATCGGCAATACTTATTTTTGTACCAACCTCTTTAAAAGATAACATAGAGAGACGAATCATACAGGTTAATGGATCTATAATAAAATTTTTGTCATTAGTTACTTTAAATAAATTATCAAATATTGTAAATGTTTTTAGTGCCAATTCAGCAAAATAAGATGAAAACATACTAATTTAATTATTATTTTATATTTTGTTATTATATTTAAATAAATAATTAAAGAAAAAATTAAAGAAAAAATTGATATTTAAATATATTTTATATTATATATTATATTAGTATTATGATTGGTCCAGTTGCTTGTTTTACGTGTGGTAAACGCCTTGGTGCTTATTGGGAAACATATTATAAATTGACTAATCAATATAAAAATAGTAGTCAAGAAGACTCTTTTATTTCATTGAATGCTGGAAATATTAAAGTGACGCCAGAAGGTAAAGCTTTAGATGAATTGAAAATTACTAAAATATGTTGTCGCAGAGTCATGTTGGGAAATGTAGAATTGCTTGATAAGTTGTAGAATTTATTCTATTCAAGTTTTAATTATATTTATTTTAAATTTTTAGTTTTTTATTTTTTAGTTTTTAATTATATTAGTTTCTAAAATTTAGTTAATACTAAATTTATTAAATAAATTTTATAAGTTAGTACCTAAAGTTAATTTTTTATTTTTTTATATTAATATATCATAATGGATTCTGTTGACTATGAAAAAAATATATGGGGTATGGTAAATAATTATTTTGATAATAATCCAAATTATTTAACAAAACATCATATAGATTCATTTAACGATTTTATAACTCTGAAAATTCCACAAACATTTTCTCAATACAATCCACAAATTTTATATAAAGAACTTATCCCTGCTACCAAAAAATATAAATATGAAACCCATATCTATTATGGTGGTAAAAAATCCGATCAAATTTATATGGCAAAACCCATTATCTATAAAGAATCTTTTGATAAAACAGAACAAAGACAAATGTTTCCTAATGAAGCTCGATTAAGAAATCTTAATTATAGTTCAACTATTTTTTGTGATATTTTAGTTGAATACCATATTCGTAATGAAAGTGACGAAACCATTCAAATTATAGAAAAAACATTTGACAAAATTAATTTAGGTAGAATTCCTATTATGTTGCAATCTAAAATGTGTGCCCTCAATAATGCAACACCTGAAATGAAAAAACAGATGGGAGAATGCCAACACGACCAAGGTGGTTATTTTGTTATTGATGGACAAGAAAAAGTTATCGTATCTCATGAACGCAAAGCCGAAAATAAATTATATATAGTAAATTCTACCGATGCCTTATATTCATTTTCAGCTCAAATTAAATCTGTCCCCGAAAATACCTTTAAATATGCCAGAACAACAGTCGTAAATATTAATAGTAGTAATGATCTTATTACTGTGCGATTGCCTATGATGAATAAACAAATACCTTTATTTGTTATGTTTAGGGCATTAGGCATAGAAAGCGACAAAGAAATTCTAAAATATATTTTGTTAAACCTTAATACTGATAAAAGTAAACTATTTATGGAACATTTGAGACCATCATTAGAAAATACGGGGGAGATTTTTGATAAAATTACGGCAATGAAATATTTAGTCAATTTAACTTATGGAAATACAACAAGTCATTTAATAGATATTATATCAACTGATTTATTTCCTCATGTTGGAGATAGTCCTATTTCTAAAGCATATTATTTAGGATATGTTGTTTATAAATTATTAGAAGTTAAATTAGGAATTAAGAAACCAACTGATAGAGATAGTTTTATGTTTAAACGAGTCGATTTATCTGGTTTTTTATTGGCATCGCTTTTTAGAGAACGATTCAAACAATTTCAAAGAGATGTTAAAATCGCGATAGATTCTGAATATAGATTTAATGGAAATGAATACCAAAATGAGTTATTTGGAAACATTATTAATATTAAAAATATAACCTCTATTTTTAACTATAAAGTTATCCAAGATGGATTTTTAAAAGCATTTAAAATTGGTACTATTTTAAATAAAAAAGGTTTAATCCAAACTTTAAATAGATTATCATCTGTGGGAGCTATATCACAATTGCGTAGAGTAAATATTATTGGCGATATGATTATGATGGGACAACGTAAATTACATAGTTCGCAATTTGGAATTGTATGCTGTGTAGAAGCACCTGATGGTGGAAATGTTGGTATCAAAAAACACATGTCTGTATTATCCCATATCACGTTTGGTTACGATCCCCGACCATTAATCGATTTATGCTTTGAATTAGGTGTAGTCCAACTTAAATCAATCACTCCCGAGGCTGTCTATAATACAGTCAAAGTATTTGTTAATGGTAATTTTATTGGAATCCACTATGAACCCAATAATTTTATGACATTTTTAAAATTATATAGAAGAAATGGGTTAATTAATATATTCACATCTATCTCCTTTAGTAGAAGTGATCTTGAAATTCATATATTAACTGATGGTGGTAGATGGTGTCGTCCGTTATTCGCCATTGAAGATAATGAACTTATGATTACCGATGAACAATTTGAAGAAATGAAACAAGGAACTATTAATTGGATTAATTTGTTAACTGGATTTAAAGAGAAAAATACACCTTTTGATTACTATAACTCTAATGTATTATGTCCACCCAAAGAGAATTATAAAGGTAAAAGTTTAGAATTAGAATTAAAAGAACATGCTGGTATGATAGAATTTGTTGATGTGGATGAATTAAATACTTCTATGGTTTCTATGACCTATAGCAATTTATCAGAATCTGATACACCATATACACATCTAGAAATACATCCAAGTTTAATTATGGGATTTTTAGGATTTAATATCCCATATTCTAATTGTAGTCCTCACCCACGTAATGTATATGGAACCGGACAAACTAAACAATCCGTCGGCTGTTATATTAGTAATTACCGTAAACGATTTGATATTTCAGCTCATGTTTTATATTATCCCCAAAAAGCATTAGTAAATACACGTTTAACTCAATATGCGATGGCAAATGATTTGCCTACTGGCATTAATGCCATTGTCGCAATTGCTTCCTATTCTGGTTATAATCAGGAGGACTCTATCCTTATTAATAAAAGTGCGATGGAACGAGGGTTATTTAAATCATGTTATTTCAAAACCTATGAAGCATTTGAAATGTTTGATTCAAAAAATAATAGTGAAGATATTATAGATAATAACACCAATAATAGTGATATAAATCTTAAAAAGGAATACAATTATAGTAAAGTTAATGATGACGGTCTAGTTAATGAAGGTGAGTATGTAATGGATAATGATGTTCTTATTAGTAAACACACTAAAATAGGAAGAGATTATGTAGATACAAGTGTTCCAGTCAAAGGTGGTGGATTTGGGGTGGTAGACAAAGTATTTATTGATACCATGAACACACACAATCATAGACTCTGTAAAGTACGCATATGCACCGATAGATATCCAGCTCTTGGAGATAAATTTGCCAGTAGACATGGACAAAAAGGTACAATTGGTATGATTATACCAGAAGAAGATATGCCATTCACTAAAGAAGGTATTACACCCGATTTAATTATTAATCCTCATGCCATTCCAAGTCGTATGACTATAGGACAATTTGTAGAATGTATTCAAGGAAAAGTATGTAGTAAATTAGGATGTTATGCCGATGCCACTCCTTTTACTAATATAAATAGTGAAGATGTATCAGATATTCTCCAAGATGTATGTGGTATGAATCGTAATGGTAATGAAGTGCTTTATAGTGGACTTACAGGTAAACAATTAGAAGCCGACATATTTATAGGTCCAACGTATTATCAAAGATTAAAACATATGGTTAAGGATAAAATTAATTCTAGAAATACAGGCAAATATACAGTTAAAAATAAACAACCTCCAGCTGGTAAATCTGCTGGTGGTGGATTGCGTATAGGTGAGATGGAACGTGATGCCATTCTTGCTCATGGTTTGTCACAATTTTTAAAGGAATCTGTTTATGAACGGTCCGACGCCTATTCATATCATATAAGTAATCAAAGTGGATTAATCGGCATCTATAATAAACGAGATAACAAAATGATCTGCCCTTCTACAGATGGTCCTATGCGATTTATTAATGAAGATTATATAGATGATATAGAATTAGATATGGAAAATTCTAAGGTTGCCAAAATACATAAGGTAAATGTACCATACACTTTAAAACAATTAATTCAAGAATGTGAAGCGATGGGAATTGCGATGAGACTTGTTACTGAAGACCATCCAGAACATGAAACTGTTTCTATTAAATCTGATTCATTTAAACCACAAATTCAAAAACCAAAAATAAAAAAACAAAGGCCTGTTATTAAACCTTTAAAATTAGGAGCAGACAAGGTAGATTTAGGAAAATTAGATACTAAGAAAGTAACCACTAAGGAACCTAAAGGGATAACCCAAAAATCATTTGAACAACATTTAGGCAAAAAATTAACTCTATTTGAAATCAAAGAATTGGTAAATCAAATTATGAATACAGAACCTAGCGTATTAGATGGCATTCGAATGTCACTAACAAATGCCATTTATATCAAGAAAACTGAATCTAATGAATTTATTATGAATCTTGATAATGAAGAAACTCTTTTTGTTCCTATTACAGAACTAAATAGAATTAAACCGTTTGTTACTATGGAAGATTTAGATTATGCCTATACAGAAGATATATTTGATATAGATAATTTATTACAAAGTAGATTATCTTTACAAAAACAAGCAGATTCTATCGATTTAGGTGGATATGTTGCTAGTGATGAACCTCAATATAAGGTAGAAAGTCCATACTACCAACCATCATTTTTAGAAGGGTTTGGTGCACCTAACTATAATCCAGAAATTTATACATCAGATGGTCCACAATACGCTCCACCACAATCACCCGAATATACTGTTACTTCACCCGCCTATGTTCCAACATCGCCCGAATATACAGTTTCTTCACCCGCCTATGTTCCAACATCACCCGCATATGTTCCAGCTCAATCGCCTGATTATATTCCAGCTCAATCGCCTGATTATAAAGTAACATCTCCCGAATACACATTCCAACCTTCTTCCCCCGATTATAAAGTAACATCCCCAGAATATACATTCCAACCTTCACCTCCATCTTCAGAACCTTCCATTTTTACATTTGATCCAAGTAATCCTAAAGACCCATTATATCAATCTAACTTTCAGTATGAGAAAACAGAAGAACTTAAAAAAGAAGAATCTGAAGCAGCAAAACATAGCGATGATAGTGCTCCAACCATGACTATAAAAATAAATAAACCACCAACAACTAGTTCAAATAGTCCAGTTCAACAACAACCTATAGAAGAAAGTACAACACCCGAAGATATTGGAATTGAAGAACTTGATTTAGATAATTTATAATTTATTTTTTATTTTTAATTTATAATTTATTTTTAATTTTTAATTTTTAATTTTAGTTTATTTTTAGTTTATTTTTTATTTTTAGTTTAGTTTTAATTTAATTTCTAGAATTAAAATTTAGGTGCGTTAATTAAAATTGTTAAGGAAAAATAAAAATATTACTTTATATTATTAATGGCTATAAAAACAAGAAAAATTGGAGGAAGAACAAGTAACAGATTAAAGGGTGGGGCGAATAATGCTTCGCGGGAGATCAAGCGGGGACGCGCGACTAGCGAACCCCCGATGAGTGACACCCTACCTCCCCCGATGAGTGACACCCTACCTCCCAAAAAAATACCCAAGGAGCAACTTAGGTCTCTAAGTCAAGGCAGCAAGCCACGCAGCGACACAGATGAATTTCTTGCTTTTTTAGAAAACCTTAAGAAAGGTGGCAACACTATAGCGTCTAAAATACAGAAGAATAAACTCATAAAAACCCCAGAAAAAGTCTCTGAAAGCATAGCCGAAGGAGAAAAAAAGAGCCTGTCATATTTAAGCATTTCGTTCAACGGAATGTATAAAAAAATTGAAGACTATACTCAAACACTTATTGATGCACTAAGAGGTAACCAAAATAACTTAAATATACTAATAGGATTATTCTTCTGTTTTGCAATATTATCTGCGGGTGACAAAGAATCCCAAGATGCTCTTGGAGCTTTTATTATAGACCTATCAAATATGTTATTTGAATTCGCAGATCATATTAAGGGATTAGCACTATTTTGTTATCAAGCATTAATTGCTACTACACAAGGTTTTACAGTAATTGTAGATATTATTAAATATAATTTATTTAATGCACCTAGTCTCATTGGAAAGTTAATTTTAGCTACAGTCTCAGAGACATGGAGGATGGTGTGGTCGGTAGCAGGCACTGCTTGGAAAACTAATCCTGTTTTAACTATTATGGGGTGTACCGTATCTTTTCAACAAGTAATAATACCAAACGCCCCTGGATTTTATTGGGATGCAAAAGACAAAGCAATTAGACATTTAGCAAATGTAAACGCTCAAATCACCAAACTTAAGACAACAATAAATTTCTCTGCGGTTGACGCAGTACAAAGATTGAAATCTTTAAAAGAATCGTTAACGTATTTAGCAGAACATTTACCTCCAGCACTATTTGAATGGCATTTCGGGCAGATCGCACCACTTGGTGCTGCATTAAATAAATACCACAAAACTAAAACACAAGAAGACCTCGACAAAGTAAAAATCCAGATAGAAGTAAATGATCTCAAACTCACAGAAGAAGAAATCAAGCAACAAATAGTCAACCCCGACACGCCGGGCGCCCTCCCCACGCCCACACCCCAAGAAAAGACAGAAATAGCCAAATTAGAGGAAGCATGCCCCCGTGGTGACTCTGGGTACGTAGATCCAGCTGCCGGAGATCCAGCTGCCGGAGGTCCAGCCAGCGGAGGACGCCGTCGTGTTAGTAAAAAATCTAAAAAATCTAAAAAATCTAAAAAAGGAAAAAAAGGAAAAAAAGCAAAAAGAAGTAGAAAATAATTAAATTTTATTTTAATATTTAAAATTAAACATTTTTATAGTTATATTAACGTATTACTAAATGGATTTACCTTTTAGTGATATTAAATTATTGACTCAAGATACCAAAATATTTTATAAAAATAAACAATTAATTTCTTTTTTTAAAGAAACTAAACTTAAATATATTCAGTTTTTAGACCTAATTTTAAATAATCCAAAATATAATGGATTAGAAAAAAATAATATAGAATCCCATAATCCTCTATTATGGGAAGCAGCCCACCCTATCTTTTTTTTAGAAAAACTCTGTGTACGCTATCTTTATCCCAAAGATACCTATCCTTTATTTCCAGATACATTTTATAACGATTTATATGATAGTTTTATTATTCCAAATGAATACCGTTTTACTTTAAAATTGGCTTCCTATAAGGTCATTCTAGATTATTATGATAATCTTCAAACAAAAATCATAAAGTTTCTAGAATCTACCCCACAAGATCAAATGTCTCCCACCTATTATTACATGATAATGTTTGTATTACTACACATTCACATGCATTTAGAAAGTTTCTTATTTACAAATCAATTCGTGTATAAGGTGAATCCATTTAAAGACGATTCAATAACATGTCATCGTACTCCTTTTGAAAACCAAATCCCAATTTCGATTGAATTTATAAAAATACCTGGTGGGACTTTTTGGCAAGGTTATTTCAATAAATTTAACAAATTCGAATTCGATAATGAAGGTCCATGTTTTAAAAATAAAGTAACTTCATTCTCCGTCTCTAAAACACTTATTACACATTATATGTTTAAACAATTTGTTGATGCTGGATGTTATAAAGAAGAAAAGTATTGGTCTTTTAATGGAAATTTATGGAGAAAACATAAATTATTTAATTATTGTCCTATGTATTGGCACAAACTACAAAACAAATGGCATATCAACTATTTTGACGAATTAATACCATTAGAACAAGTTTATAATCATCCAATTATTCATATATCTTGGTATGAAGCCGAAGCATTTTGTAAATGGGCTGGTGGTAGAATGATGACAGAACCCGAATGGGAATATTTGGCAACCAACGCATCTGAAACCTATTATCCTTGGGGGGATTCCGAAAAAGAATTGCAATTATGTAATTTAAATTATTCGCAACAATGGGTTTCTAACGTGACTGAAAACAATTCGATAACTAATAATAAATGGGGAGTTGAACAACTTATAGGTAATTGTTGGGAATGGTGTAAAGAAACTATTTATCCATATGATGGGTTTAATATAGATCCATTATATAGAGAAATGAGTTATCCTTTTTTTGGATATAAAAAAATATGTAGAGGTGGGGCTTGGTGTGTTCCAGATTATTTAATATCAAGTTACTATAGAAATTCACAAGAACCAGATTCTAGAAAACAATATATAGGTTTTAGAGTCGTCATATAATTAGCACTTTACGGCATGATGTACCATTGTATACATTTTTTTTTCATTTAGTTGATTTAATACAGTTATTACACTATCTAATCTATTTTTTTGTAAAGAAATAATACATAATGTATCTGGAACTAAATTACTTTTAGTAATTTTATAGGCCTTCCATGATGGTTGTTTTGTTTCTATAAATGGAAAATCCATTATAAATAATAAATAGTATGAACCAAAATCAATTAATAGGGCAATTAACTTATCGTTAAATTCCAACATTTTTGTTTTAGTTTCCAATAAAGGTATCATGTCCTGATTACCAATCGTTCCTGGTGCCATTTCTTGTGTTTCTAAATCATATTCTAATATTAATAAACCAGGTTCCTTATAACTTTCGCCTTTATCCAATGATAATAACATATATAAAGTTTTATTATATACTACAATTTTAAAATTAAATACCTGATTGGTATGGTCACTTGCAGCATCATAATTATAATACTCATAGCTTTCTTTATCTTGTAGAAATTTACTAACATTAAAAATTAAAAATTCATATCTATTTAATTTTTTATTTAGCACCAAGTGTACTAAATAATTTTTATCATATCGTACTTCTTTAGTTTGGTAATTAGTGTCTTTATACTCCAACGAAACTAATTTGGTTTCACCTTGATAGACAATAATAGAATTATCATTTACAACTATTACATATATTTGTGAATTTAGTTTAACTAACATTATTTCATTGTCTTTAAACGTTTGTGTTTTAATCGGACTATTTATTCCACGTAATATATTATTTACAACATCCAATTCAAATAATTCATATGATTTGTTTGTATTTCCAGTATAGGTTACTGTAATTAATTTATCCTTATTTAATTCTACATTTGTAATGGAATTTGTATTAACACCATAAGAAGATGCTGTTTTTAATGGTTGTTTGTTGCGATAAAGTATACTAATATCATTTAATTCAAATCTCATTTGAAATAAAAATAAATGATTTTTGGCACATATCACTAAATAATCAGTTTGAGTTTTCATAAACAAAATATCCTCTATTCGCATATCAATATCTGCTTTTATTTTTAATTCCATTAATGCCTTTAAAACAGCAGGTTTAAACTGGTCTAAATTACCAAATGCGTTGGTCTTTAGTAATTCGATAGTGCCTCCACGTTTTACTCGTTTTTTACTATTTTTATTTTTATTATTATTATTTTTATTTTTACTATTTTTATTTTTATGAATTTTATTATTTTTATTATTTTTATGATTTTTATGAATTTTATTAGATTTTAGTGGCATTATTATAATACTATAATAATTTAATATCTGTCAATTTCAAAATCAGTACAAATTTACACCAGTTTCTATTTAATTTGTAATAATTAAAATTTTATCTCATACATCGTTAATATGTAATTTATAACTAAGTCTTTAAAATTACTACTTTTATTATAATTTCCCGATGATAATTCAAATTTCAAATCATCATCATTTTTTTTATAAAAATCTTTTTCTTCTTTTGCCAATCCAAAATCACCTAAATAGATATCCATTTTACCATTCTTTTTTGTTAATAAAATATTACGTTGTGCTATATCATCATGAAATACTTTATGTTTATGCATTATATCTAATTTTCTTTTAATTTCTTTTTTTAATTCTGGAGATAATTTATGTTTATTATCTTTTTGTAACCACTTATCTAAACTACCTTCTGTCATATGTTCCATCACTATATATAAGGTATAGTAATCTTTAGTTTTACAATAAAAGTAATCATACAATTTCGGACCTATACCTAATTTACTCATTTTTTTTGTAATAGTTATTTCATTTTGTAAACTATCATATGTTGTGTATGAATTAAAACTGGAACTATAATTCATTAATTTAATTTTTTTAATGGCATATTTTTTCCCTTGTTTGGTTGCCAAAATAACGCTACCAAAGGAACCTTCACCAAGAAAAGAATCGTATTTGTAATCTTTTATACATACATTATTTACATCTGATGTTTTTTTATCTATATATTCTGGAATATTGGGTAAATATTTTTTTAAATCACGTCCTTTAAATCTGTTGTTAATACACGCGTGAATAAAAGTAGTTAGTTCATAATTAAAACGTGTTGATTCATTTACTTTGTTTTCAACTTCTTCTAATTCTTTTTTAGGTAATTTAGATAACTCTTTATATACTTTATCGTATAAATCGCCAATAAATGAAAAGTTTAATACTTTACTCGTATTTTTTTTTGATTTCTTTTTAGTTTTCACCATACTATAATAAATTATTAAAGTTTAAACTGCCTTTCACGAATCCATAAATTACAACTAATACATTTTATTTTATTTATTTTATTTATTTTATTTATTTTATTTATTTTATTTATTTTATTTATTTTATTTATTTTAAATCACTTTGTTTTAATACATAACCCCAATGTTGTAATAGTTGTCTAATAACAGGACTAACACTATAATCGTTTAGAGTTGTATTCTTATCTTTTATCATATTTGCCAATCTTCTTTTCCATCGTCCCTTTGGACCACATACACCTAACCATCTTTTTACTTGTCTCTCATCATCAGGACTTCGTCGTCCTTCATAAAAACGACAATACCATTGAAACCAACCATATGGGTCTTGAGCTGTAATCCATCCAGCGTCTTCCCATGCTCTTAAACTTTGTCCGCTTTTAACTTTATATTTATTTAATGATTGATTACAATTAGAACTAATTACTTGGTTATCATTTAATCCTTTAAACCAATCACTCGGATATTCTTTATGTGTATTAGAATACTTTTTTTGGGTGATAGTTGAATATATTGGACGATAATAAGTGCCACCAAAACTACCTAATTGAAATACTTCTTTGGGGGTTAAATTCGGTTTAAAATCCGGATAATCTTTAAAAATAAGCGTGCCGTTTTTTAATCGGTTCATTTATTCATATACTTTATTTTTTTTTTGTTAAAAATTTATATTATATTTTATTATTAATTTCATTAATGGCTGCTTTTAAAAAGAACGATGTATTAATCGGTACATATTCTAAAATAACCTGATAAAAGAAAATGGTTTCTATAATTACAATAATTAAAAAGGTTATTATATTATCACCTAAAATATGTAAAAAGGATTGGAGTGTCATTCTTTTAGTTAATATTAATACTAATATAGTTATAAATGTCATTATTAGTAATGATGCAACAACTAGTACTGTATGATTTAATATTTTTTTGTTATTTGAATCACCAAAATTTATAGAATCAATTCCATTTAATATTTTTTGTTTCTGGTCTGGTGTTAAAGTATCTAATACTTTTTGTTCTTGGGGTGTTATGTTTTTTTTGACATCTCTAACATTACCTTTGAGTAGCGAATTTAGTGAATCTTCTTCTATTTTTATGGCGATTTTAAAAAAAAAGATACTTAAAATAGAAGTTAAAATACATACATGGATCATAATATCAACTAAAAAGGCATAACTGTTTAATTTCATTATTATTATTATTATAGAATAAAATTATATTATATTTCATATTTTTTTTGAAAAAGGTTGATAATAAATTATTATATTAATATAATAATGGAACTAAAAGATAAAATTTTATATGGTGGAATACTTGGTATTGTAGTAAATATAGGAATACTTGTCTTTTTCTTTGGATTAACAAAATTGTCAGATTTAATATTCATGGCAACATTCTATTTGGCTATTTTAGTTACTGTTTATTTTACATATGGGATTGCCATCGAACAAAAACTAATTAAAGAACAAATAAAAACATTTATAGGCGATACATTTGCCAAAATTAATTTATTTGGTATAAAATCACCCAAAAAAATAAACCAACCCTCAGGAAATGACCCCAGTGATGCCAAAACAGATCAAAAAAATAAAGAGATTCTCAATCGAACCAAAAAACTAATTATTATTGTAACCATAAGCGGATTTATATTATCTATCAGTTTATGGATGTTTATTAATAAAAAAAATAAACAATTTAATCTTCCGTCCTATTTTAAAGATATAGTATTAAAAAATCTCATTTTATTGGCATTTGTTGCCGCTATCCAATTATTATTTACTACTTATGTTACCGGAAAATATCTCCCTCTAAGCACCAATAATGCCTATAAAATTATTTTTAAAGAATTATTACAAACGTAAATTTAATTAATTAATTAATGACAGTATATGCGGTTTTCTTCTCTGCCTTAATAACATTTAAATCTGTGTCGCGGTCTTTAACTTTAAAACAACAATAGACTAATACCCCAAGTGAAATATAACATATAAATATAACATAAAATATAACAATATTGAAGAAGAAAAATAGAAATAGTGGAATTGATGTAATCAATAAAACAATTGTATTAATGGCATTTCTTGAATTTAATGATACATTTTCATTCACCATAATGCGATTTACAGTTCCATATATAATAATCATTGAAATATAATAACCTATAAACATCATTAAATATAAAAATAGTAGCGTTGTATTGCACTGATAAATATACCGTTCCGAATTTATATAGTCGCAATGTTGAAATTGTGTGGCATTAAATCCACAAGTCCCAATAGAAGTACAACTTTGTGATACATTTTGGGGTACAGTTTGGTACATAGAGGGTGATGTTTCATTACACCACATACAAGGCCAATTATCTAAACATTTATCTTTAGTATTATAGTTACATGATTTAACTATAATACTCGCATCAGTATTCAAAAATCCAGCAAAAGTCATAAACATAAAACATACAAATTTAAACATAATTTTAATAGTTTAATAGTGTAAAACTTTAAATATTTTTATTTTATGTTCTTATTCTTAAATAATTAGGATGTCTTGGAACGCCCTTGCTAGACAATCCCATATATGTAAATGTTACTATTGTTCCAATAGGATGTGTTTTTAAATAATTGCCGCGAATGGCATCATCCATCCCTGATATATCAAATGTAACTGATTTATTATTTACCATTTCGCAATTAAATGCCCCTAATTTACCTTTATATTTACCAGTACCTTCTTTATATCCAATAATTTTACATTCATCATCAAATTGTTGTTTCACTTTTAATAGGTATGCCGATCTTTTGGGGTCGTATGGACTATTCGGCGCTCGTAACATAACACCTTCTGCACCTTTGCCAACTAATGCTTTAAAAAGTTTATTTAGTTCTTCTTCCGATTTGATTTTCTGTTGTTTAACCAACTGTAATGGACATTTGCCTTTTTGTCCTTTCACCGCACATTGTTTAGTAATCGTTTTTTTAATAAAATCTAATCTTGTTTCAAATGGACCTTTGTGGGCTGGAGCATCAAAAATATTATAAGTGACGTGTGAACTTACCCATTCCGCTTCATCAGGCACTTTTCTTCTAAAAAGACCACATTGTTCAAAACATTCGCGACCTAAAAATAATTCGCCATCTAATACTATATCTGTCGGCATCCAATCTTTAAAATACTGTGGTGCTTCAAATATGTTTCCAGCTCTAGAAACAAAATTTTGTCCATCCCATATTGCCCGATACCCATCGTATTTTTCGGATAACCACCATCCATTTGGGGCCTTTGGTGTTCCTTTAGGTGGATTTTTAATGTTTCCTGTTTTTGGATCTTTAAACGTATGTGCGAGCATGACCCCATCCTTTTTAACGTCCCATAAAGCCTTTGTTTTTTTTGTTTTAGTTTTAATGATTAGTTTTGGTTTAGGTTTTGGTTTTGGTTTAGGTTTTGGTTTATCTTTAGATTTAGATTTAACTATTAATTTCGGTTTTGGTTTTTCAACTGCTTTTGTTTTAACTATTAATTTTGGTTTTGGTTTTGGAACACATTTTTTAGATTTAGAATTCGATGATTTATCTGGAGAACAAGAAGGTTTCTTTTTTTTTATAGTTTTGTATCCTTTTTTTTCCTTTTCCATCCTCTTTTTATTTAAAAATTCTTTAGCTTCTTTGGGTGTATCAAATGGAAATGTTTTTGTGATTCCTTTGGCATCTATTTTTCCATAACGTACAGTTACTTCTTTCGCTTTTTGGGATGCTTCCCAGAATTTAGAAGATTTGTCATTTGAAAATTCATAGTAATGGGTCATAATTATAATATAGTATTATTTTTATTATAATATTTGTAGATAAAATAAGAATAATATAGTAAAAATATATGTTTGAACGGCTCCCATTAGAACTAAATGAACTCATATTTAGTAAAGTTATCTTATGGAAAATTGAACTAAATATAAAAAATATAACAAATATTAAATTAATTAATAAACACATTTACCATTTAATAAAAAATAAGGCATTTTGGGCAAAAATATTAACTTGTTTAAAGGTTGTTGTTAATGATAATGATAATGATAATGATAATTATGATATAGTATGTTTTAATAAATTAATAGAAAATAATAGTTTACAAACTAAACTACCAGTAGAATTATTACAGGTATTTAGTGCCAACGAACTATTAAATTTGCCTTTTAATAAGAATAAAATAAACTTTAATCAAGATTTAGATGAAAGTTTATTTACCGAACCTATTATGAGAGGGTATGATAACCGAAATAATTTTTTTATAAGTTTCCGCTATAAATCTGATTATGATAATATACAATATATAGAAGTCATCTATAAAAAACCAGCCCATTTAATGACTATTTTAGATGGTGATAAAGAACCCATATGGACTACTTGTGGTTCTGGACCCTATATATTTTATTCATCATTGAGAAATAATAAAATAAAATATAATTTTCTAAATGAAACATGTATAGACTATATAAAAAAAATATTAGTAAATGATGCTGGTGTTATTTTTGATAATTATCCATACGGATGGTTAGAAGACTCTATAAATAAGCTTAAATTGATTTAATATTTTTACGAGTTGTTATTTTATGGCAATCTATACATAATGTCCGTATATTATCTAATCCACATTGACCGCCACCATCTTTTACCTGAATAATATGGTCTGCATCCCATAAGCCACCACCACATTTACTTTTCCATATTTTTCTTTTTAAAGAAATATTTTTAGATTTTAAAAATGTTTCTAATTCTGTTATCAAATTATTTTTTTTTAATTCTAATGCCTTTTTGGCAATTATTTTTGTATCATCCATACATATTTTACATATCCCTTTGTCTCTTTTATAAACACACAATCTTAAATAGCGATTACTAGTTCGCAATTTTAATTCATGGACGCATTCTGGAGAACATATCGTTCTACGAGGTGGGTGAACGGATTTATTACAATATCTACAAAGATTTAGACCATTTTCATCTTTAGGTAATAATTTGGCATTTATATATTTTCCAATATACCTTTTAGGTATCATTATTATAATTAAATTTAATTATTATAACTATTTTAATTATTTTATTTTAATTCGAAAAATAGTTCCAATCTAATTGTCTTTCACCACTTTTCGGAATCCATTTATTGATGTATGACGTTTTCATCCAACTAATTCGTACCCAGTTAGTACCACCTTCATATACTTTTTCTAATGATTTGATATAATTTTTAAAATTACATAAAGTACCAGAAGTATATGTTGGATCAATTACTATCCAAGTATCAATATTCAAATTAGGTGTATGTAATAGAATAGTATGTGTAGCATTTGTTATATCCGAACTATTTTTTAAAGTTAATTGATTATTATCTTTATCTATTAATTGAATTGATGCCACTAATACTGTTCCTTCTTTATATGTTTTATATTTTTCAATTGACATCATATAACATTGTCCAGCATTAGAAATATCAATTGGAATACTCATTTTATTTAATATATTAATATTGTAATTATTCAAATAAATCAAATTTATATTTTTTTAATTATTTACCTTACCTATTATTTAATAGTACAAGTTCACATTCCTTTTTTTGTTGTTCGTACATTTTCTTTTCACGATCATCAAAAAAGTCGCGAAAGGTTTCATATCGCGATTGATTGATATCATTTAAATCTTCGCACATACTTTCATAGTGGGTATCCATGATAAAGTATTTTCCATCCATCAAATCATGGATAATCTCGTCCTTGTTTTTATAGACCCATTTATCACCAGTAAATACCTTCATTTTATTATCGCGACTATTGGTTAATGATATGTTTTTGTTTTCAGGTTTGTCTTCACTAAAATGAACTTGTTCTATCATTTTCGGAATCATCCCATAAGGTCCATTTAATAATTGAGTTTTAAAGGAATCGGTAATATGACTAAGATCTTCCTTACCATAACCATTTAATTTAATATTTTGGGTATTAGTTTGAGAGTTAAAGGTGGTATTCCCAGCCTTATCTATTAATTTATCTATTTGTTTGTATAATTGTTTTTTTTCTTTCTTAAGTTCAACAATTACATTTTCAGCTTTATCTGGTATTTGCTTACAATAATGAATTTCATGTCTTCTCATGCTAGAAAAAGTATTGAAAGTTGCTTCACAATATTGACAACTATGTTTTTTTAAAGTTGTGTTCTTTTCGTGTTCTTTTGTGTTCTTTTCGTGTTCTTTTGTGTTCTTTTCGTGTTCTTTTGTGTTCTTCAATGTAATTTCTTCTAATTTGCGAATATGCTTCTTCGTTAGAAGGTGTCTTTTGTGATCAGTTTTCAATTTCGTAAAAAACATACAATGGGTACACGAATAGGATGGCATTTATAGTATAATAATATAAAATAATTTCAAAAATAATTTTTAAATGGTGTAAAAAAGTAAGTTTTTTTTAAGTTTTTTTTAAGTTTTTTTAAGTTTTTTTAAGTTTTTTTTAAGTTTTTTTAAAAATCTCTTAATTGGAATAAATGAAGACCATAATTTTACAAAAAAAAACTTAAATGATAAGGGAATTTCAAAAAAAACTTACTTTTTCACTTTTTTTTAGAGAGAGAGAGAGCCGAAAAAAAAATTTAAAAAAAAATTAAAAAAAAAAATTAAAAATTAAAAAATCTAATATTATACTATAAATGAAAAAACCTAATATGAATGTGATTTATTTTATTATCGCAATTTTAATATGTATTATAGGATACTTACTACTTAATTCTAATTCTAATTCTAATGTATCAAAAGCAACTATAAATAATGATATGGTTCGCACCAAATATAATTCACTCATTTCTATTTTAGGACAACCTAATTACATAGAATCAGATGCGTCAAATCATCTTAAAAGCGCAACATGGATGAGTCCATTAGATAATTTTAACGATTTTGGAAAATATGGAGGAGCAGACTATATTAAAATTCATGGCGTGCCTTCTAAAAAATGGCATCCTTATCCAGCAAATGTATTTTTAATTGTGGGGAAATATATAAATGTCCCTGAACATTTATTTGGACCTATTAAATATGCTTCTGAAACCATTAATATAGAACAATTATTTGTACCTAAAAAATATTCAGACAAATATTATAATTCTGGAAAAAAAGAGGTCGCATTAGTAACTGGAAGTTGTGCGAGTGTAACTATTAGCGCGATTACAGTCCAATTTGTAATGGATATGATAGAAAAATATAAAAAAAATACCAAAAAATGTTTAGAATTATATGAGACTTTTAGAAATGAATACGATAGAAGAATACAAGATTATTTATGTGGAAAAGGTATTACAGATCCAATTCCATGGTTTGATCATACCAATTTTAATGAAAAAGCATCTATGTTTTTAGAAGGTAAATGTAATACTGTTGAAACTTTTTATGTAGACCATGATGAATTAAAAAAAAATAATTAGAAGAAAAATTTATTTAATTAGTTTATGAGAACTAATTTACTTTTAAGCATTCTATTTTTAGTCATAATCGTATTTTATATGAAATATATAGAATACTATTCACAAATCGTATCGAATTCCTATATTCCTGATTATACGCGATGGATTTTAAGCGATAAATATGTCGCAAAAGAATATGCCAAACATTATGGATTTAAAGTGGCAAAAACCTATCAGCTCGTTAAATATCCACATCAACTAATATTTGATAGAGATACATGTGTTATTAAAGCAGTAGATTTATGCGATTCTTATGGTGTATATTTAATAAAAAATAATATTGATCTCAAAACCAATTTACCTATTCAAACAACGGAAATTATAAACAATCTACAACATATCAGAAGTCATATTTCAAATGAATATTATATGCACGATTCTATGTATAATGGATTAATACCCTATAGTGGTTATATAGTTGAAGAATTATTATTAGATGAAAAGGGAAATTTACCAAGTGATTATAAATGTTATGTTTTTGGTGGTAAATTAGTCTATACCGCAATGACATATAATAGGAAAATTGTTAATAATGTTCAAACATTCAATTCAGTTTGGTTTGATAGAGCTTGGAATCCTATTAAATGGCCAATGATAAAAAAAAATTATAAATATAAGAAATTACCTAAACCGAAAGCATATGATAAAATGGTAAGATTAGTAGAAAATATGGGGTCTATATTAAAAAGACATTGTAGAATAGATGTTTATTTAATTGGTGACAATGTTTATTTAGGGGAATTTACTTTTTTTTGTGGAGCACGTCTCCATACAATGTATAGTAATTTAATGCTAGGAATCCAATGGAAATTAAATCCAGATAAGTATTACCAAGATCCTTATTTAAAAAAAATTGTGCCTTCATATTATAATAAACCTTAATCTATAGAACTATTTCATAAATACAATCCTTTTTAATTTTTGAACTTCGGGTATGTATTTTTTCTCTATTTTTTAATAATATAAATTGAGACATGAGATCAGGACACCATTCCGATATATGTAAATGTCTCCGTTTAATATGAAAATCAAATTCTTTATGGAAATAATTGAGTTGGTGAGTTAAAAATTTATAGGCATATTGGTGATTATTAAAATAAACCCGGTTCATTATAAGTGTTGCCACATCATAATTTAATTCTTTTTCAAAAAAAAAAAATAAAAAATCCATACTACATTAAATGATTCATAAAGTTATAAATAACATCTTATAAATAACTTTTATTATTAGAAAAAATTGATTCAATTACATTCAGATTTAAGATTAAGATAATAAATTGTATCAACCGAACCGAATAACATGACTGAATTTAGTGTTTTCTCACTATGGGTCAAACCGGAATTGACTCAAGAAGATGTTCAAAAACTCGTTGAAGCTATGAATTGGGGAACAGTTTCCAACGTTAAATTGGTGCGAAAGGATTTTCCATCACCACATAATATGGTTTACATTGATTTTTCAAATTGGAATCATGCCTATAATGGTATTAAAGATAATCTTGAATCTAATAAATTTGAAAAAATTTATTATAAAGTTAAGGGTGATACTAATAATGAGTTTTTCAAAGTATTTAAACAAGACTCCGACAATAAGTGTCTTCCAAAAGTTAAATTTACTGGTGGAGGAGTACAACCAACACTTGCTAAAGTCGTTTCTGAAAAGGAATTGAAAAAAACAGAATGTGAATGTAAATGTGAAAGTCCAACAAGTCCAATAGAATACAAATATTATCCACTTAATATAGATTACACTGCTCTATTCGAACTAGATCCTCCCTATGTCCATCCATATACTGATTGGTGGGATAGATAACAAACTACTATCATAAGAAATTATATGTTATAATATAAAAATATAGATAAAATTGATTATCCATATTTTTATATTCTTCAAATATTCTTCAAAACGATGACTACTTTTCACGGATTTATCCCATGGGTGAAATCTACAATTACCCAATCGGACCTTGAAACTATTTTTAAAGAATTGGACTGGGGAACTGTATCTAGAATTAAGTTGGTTCAACCTAAATATGGTTCTCATGACCATTATATGGTATTTGTAGAGTTTTCAAGTTGGAATTGTAAATTTGACCATATTAAACATAATCTAGAAACGGATCCAGATCATTTTGAAACCATTTATTATAATTATGAAGATGCTCAAGGAACAAGTGAATTCTTTAAACTATTTAAAAATAAAAAGACCCAAATGAAGCAAAAACAAATCCCACCACCTTTATCTTTCAAACCGAGATTTGAGCTTCCTGAAGAATCTAATCCAAAACCATTCAAACCACGATTTGAACTTCCAGGAACTAGTTTTACACCCGTTCAAACTGCAATGGCGCCATTAAGTCCAGCATATACTTTTACTCCATCAAGTCCAGCATATACACCTTCGAGTCCTTCCTATATGCCAGTACAACAATTTTTGGTGAATACCGAAAAACATTCCAATACATAGCATTCTATAAATGTTTAGATATAATTAGAATAAAATTGATTACATCTTTTCTTTTGTGTTAAAATATAACAACATTCAGTGTGAGATGACTTCCTTTGACGAAACCGGAAAAGAATATAAAAAATTGTATAAATTTAACATAGGTAGAATTGCTATTATACCAGATAAAGAATGGGATACCCTACATAGTTACGAAGAAATGGAACAACAACTTCTAAACATTAAACAATACTTTGACGCCAAATCTAAATTTAAACTGGTCATTTATGAAAAAAATACATATTGTAATGAAGTTAATGGTGGTTGGAATATTGTAATGTCAGTTACCCTAGAAAATAAACATACTTATATGTATATGTATCGACGTGATATTGAAATTAAAAAAATGTATGCGTGTCCTTTGGACCCACCAATTGACTATACACAAGGGTTAAAACACATTACTTGGACCCCTAAAAATGAAGATTGTAAGAGTAGTTATGATCTATTACAAGATGCTATGGAACATTTTCTAGGCAAATCCACCAAAATTGATCATTTCCCAGGACCTTATGTTAATTAATTGCCGAACACATCTGATAAAGATTCGCCAGTCATTAATTTAGTAATAATAGTTGTTAATAACGGAACTATAGAAAATGTTTTTAATTTACTACATTTTTTTTGTTTTTCTAATTGTGGTAAAGAATCACTTACTATAACTTCTTTAATATATTCTGTTTCATTTATTCTTGTTATAGCAGGACCCGATAATATACCATGTGTTACTATAACTAATATATCTTTAGCTCCTTTAGACATTAATAAATCACCTACAGTCTGAATTGTACCACAAGTATCTGCCATATCATCTATTATAATAGCAGTTCTATCCACTAAATATTTCTTATCGCCAATTAAAACTGCTTTATCTACTTTATTTAATTCACTATAATCTCTCTCTTTAGATACAACCATAAAAGGCATTTTAAATTTATTGGCATATTCTTGGACTCTTTTTAAAGCACCTTCATCCGGAGCGATAATTACAAAATCTGAATCTAATGTTTTATTAAAAGATTGATTTATATTATGATTTTTTATTAAATAGTTATGGATAATATCTATACAATAAAAATTATCACAAGGTATATTAAAAAATCCTTGGATTTGATGGGAATGAAGGTCAAAACAAATAATTCTATTAATACCAGCCATCGTAAATAAATCAGCAATATCTTTTGCCGAAATACACATTCTCGACAAATTCTTTTTATCTTGTCTGGCATACGGAAATGATGGACATATTAATGTAATATTTAGGGCATCCGACCTTTTACATGTTCTAATTAATAAATAAGTTTCCATAATATGGTCATTAATGGATTTTGAATTTAAATTATTATTAGGGGAACTAACAATATATATATGTTTTCCACGAATTGATTGTGTAATTGTTGTTCTTATTTCAGTATTTGAAAAATAATCAATATTTGTATCTATAAAAGGTATATTTGTTTTTGAAGATAATTCAAGTGCCAAATCTATATGAGATTTAGTAGATAAAATACAACTGGAACTAATTGACATTTTATAATATTCATTAATTTATACTTTAACTATTTTAATTATTCAAGTATAAAAAAAAAAATAAAAATATGTTTACTATTATATGGGAAATTTTTTTGCGACTTCCAAATTAGCTCCCGAATCAGACTGCGATCATGAAGCTTTAGAAAAAGCAACTCTTACACCTACCCCTACAGAAATACAAACACCACCTGTGCCTACACCTACAACAACTCCTTCGCCCAATATAGTTGATAAAAAAGTGGATTTAGAAGATGTTGACTTAGAAGAAAAAACACCTAGACCTTCAACTCCACATCCTTTATCATATTATAATGATTTAAATCGTCCTATATCAAAATTAGGTCAAATTTTAAAAGATTCATTAGAAAATGCTGAATCCATCCCTTTTCCAGTAAACAGATATCCAAGTGTTGTAACTGCAACTACAACTAATTATAATTATTTAAATACAACTAATACTAATCCACATTTAAATACAATTTCAGAGCAACCTACTTCTACTTCTACTACAGATACAGCACAAACACCATTATTATACGATCAAAATTAAATTTTTATTCAATAAAAATAAATAAAAAAAATTAATAAAAAAAAATAATAAAAATTAAACAGTTAAAGAATCCCATTTAATATGCCATTATGAATCAACACTTTTTAGATGTAATCGAATATAACATGATGTTAATAAATGGAATCTTTTTTATTATAGGATTAATTATTGTTCCTTATCATAGTCATTTTTTTAATCCATTAATGACTATCCATTATTGTAGTCATATTTATAGTTTAAATGTAGTTGGTGGTCTTAATTGTTTAGTAAATATATTTAGTTTATATAAACCAATCACTATTATAGGTTTTTTAAGTAGTCTTACTTTATTAGTAATAAATTGTTATAATTTACATAGTATACAACCATATTGTAGAGATTATTTGGCAACTAATTATAATATTGTATGGAGTTATTATAATTCCTTAATTATCTATCAAAGTTATAATGTGATCTCTTATATCATTAAATGGATAGTAATCTATAAACTAAAAAAACAGCCTTCAAATCCATATGAATCTTTATAAAAATGATTTATAAATGAGTTATAAGATTATTCTTTCGAATAAAAATTAAATGTAGTGGCAAATGTATTTATTTCTTTTTTTAAATGGTCTATGTCATTAACAAAGTCATTTTCTAATACTTTTTTAAAGTCGACCAATTTTTTTCCACTTTGTTGTTGAATAAGTAATCCTAATTGAATAGTTCTATGTAAGAACTCTCCAACTTGTTTAAAGTCTTTTTCTTGTAATCCTCTTGAAGTTAATGCACAAGCACCAATTCTTATTCCTCCTGGATTTATAGCAGATTTATCACCAAAAACAGAATTCTTATTAATAGATATATCTACCTTCTCACAAATATATTCTACTTTTCCACCACTAATCCCCTTATTTTTTAAATCTACTAAAATTAAATGATTATCTGTACCATTAGTAACTAAATTATAATTATTTTTTAAAAGATAATCACCTAATACTTTGGCATTTTTCTTTACTTGAATTATATAATCTTTGAATTCTGGTTTTGCTACTTCTAATAATTGGTTTGCTACTCCAGCAATTTGGTGATTATGAGGACCACCTTGTAAACCTGGAAAAATCGCAAAATTTATTTTTTCTTCTAATTCCTTTTTACAAAATATTAATCCAGATCTTGGACCACGCATAGTTTTATGGGTTGTAGTTGTTACAACATCACAATAATCAAATGGATTATTATGTTCTTTTGTGGCAACTAAACCACTTATATGAGACATATCGCATAATAAATAGGAGTTATTTAAATCAGCAATCTTTCTAAATGTTATATAATCGAAATCCCTTGGATAAGCACTCGCCCCACAAATTATTAATTTAGGTTGATACACAAGTGCCATTTCTTGTAAATTATTATAATCTATATATCCATCTTCCTTAATTTTATAGGGTAATGATTCAAAAAAAATAGAGGTTGCCGATATTTTTTTTTTATTTGTATAAAATCCGTGTGTTAAATGACCTCCAGATGGCAAATCTAAACCCATAATTCTGTCATGTGGATTTAATAATCCTGTATACACAGCCATATTTGCTGGACTACCAGAATAAGGTTGAACGTTAACACCCCATTCGGAAGGGTCTAAATTATATGCTTTCAATGCCCGTTCTTTACACAGTGTTTCTAATTTATCTATAAATTCACATCCTCCATAATATCGATTTCCAACTTGACCTTCTGAATACTTATTTATTAATACTGAACCTAAACATTCCATAACAGATTTGGAAGTGAAATTTTCTGAAGCAATTAATTCTAATCCATTTTTTTGTCTTGAAAATTCATTTTTTATAATCGTATCTAATTCTGGGTCATCATCTCGCAATAGTTTATTCATATAACTAAATAATAAAAAAAAAAATTTATTTTAATTTATTTATTTATTTTATTTAAATGTATTAATACTGGTTCCAATAGTAATCTTCTACTTCCAAACTTTTTACAATCGTTTTTGTTCCATCAGGCCACACAAAGTAGTTAAGCTTCCTATTCGGTGTATTAGTAGATTCATAACCACTAGTTTCCTTCGCATTTTTAAGGTGTAACGCATATTCCTGATTCAATCCATCTGGTTCCGAAAGGTCCCCATCAAGTTCAATATAATAGTTTATAGTATTTTCTGTAACCTTAATGTAAGATTTTGTAGACGAAAAGTTAGACTCATCATGTTCAACATATCCAAGACCATCTTTTTTGATGCCTCGAAGTCCACGCATTTCCTTTTGTCGGTTCTTTTTGGAGAGTCGGAACGCGACCTTTTGCGGCCTTTGGGACTTTGGAGGTTCACGGTATTGCCTTTTAGGACTTCCACAAGAATCATGTCTATCGTAAAAGATGGACTTTATGTTCTCATATTGATCAATCTTTGAGGCAGTCTTTGTCTTAGTCTTAGTCATAGTCTTAATTGGAACTGACTTGTTTTCCACCTTGGAACTATCTGGCAATTCTACAACGTCAATCGGTTCGGGAGTCGGGTTCAACACAACTACCTCTTCATCCAAAATAAACCCAAATTCAAATCCAGCAATTTTTGTTTGAACATCAATCTTGCGACTCATTTGCCGTGCTTTTCGAACACCCGCAAATTTGGATTGGGGTTTCCTTGAGAACTTGCGAACATCTTGACGCTTCGGAGTTCCATTGTTGCGAGTGGTGTATTCGGAGAAAGTCATTTTATACAAGAATGCAGAGATATTCAAGCATAATAGAAAAATAGGTAAATCAATTTTATCTAATCATATAAACGTTAAATTTTTAAAAAGTTCACTTTTAAAAATTTTAATTAGAACTACAACACACCGCATATGAAACAACCGACCACATAACTTTACCACAATCACTCCATAAACAATAACTATTCGTATTACTATAGGCATTAAATCTATAGTACCCATCTGGGCATTCATGGGTATCATGTTCATAGGTGGGTGAATTTACATCGGGAAAAGAGTATTTAAAATTTGGAAGTTGTGTTACCTTCGGAGGCATCGTGAAACAATCCCCAACAATAAATCCAACCAAACTAAAGAGAACGAGGAATTTAATGGAAAATGACATCTTTTTTAAAGTCAATTAAACTAATTTGTTATCAATTTTGTTCTATGAAATAAAAAAAATATAAATGTAACTATAAATGTAAATACAATTTATTTAGGTATCCATAAATTCCTTCTTTGCTGTCTCATATTGATTTTCGGTAATAAAATCCAGATTATACAACATAGTGAACTTTCTAAACTTTTCAATAGATCCCCTCTGAAACCTCGAATGACACATATCTACAACTTCATCAACCTTTTGATAAAAGTCCTCATCCGTAATCAATTCCGTGACCCAAGCTTGAAAGAACTTAAATCGAAGATTGTAAATAGCCGTACTAATCTCCAAATCGGCCGAAATTGGATCCGGGTAGTGTCCAAGTAGTGTCGATGCCGTTGCTGGTGGAGAAGGCGTAGCTGGTGGGGTCGTTGTCGGTGGTGGTGGAGGCACTTCAGCTTGTGTCATTGAATTCGCCGACATTCCTTGTCGAGTTTGATGACGAGCACAAGCTGCTACAAATCCATATGATCCTACCCTAGGTTGACCCTCTTCAACGAGAGTAATATTTGGGGTGGACAAAGTAGATTCATCTGGTTGGTCCGAACCAGAATCCGAGATAGATTCCAGAGGTGGCATATCGGGGTAAATATCATTGGAAACTGCCTCAAGCAATTCACACTGTACCATAGGAATTGGAACTAGAGTTGGGACTGGGACTGAAACTGGGGCAGGTCCAGATGCCACTTGAGGCCAAACGTCCATACCATTAATGTCATTAGTAGATTCATTGTGAACCGAAATATGGTCCCAATATCTATAAGCATCCCCACCAGTATCCATCGATTCCCCTCCAGACTGATCAACCCCTCCGCCAGACATATCTGGTTCCCAAATGCCATCCATTGGACTACCGTTGTTCATTGGACTACCGTTGTTTTGGTCAGTTTCGATAAAATTCGTGTAGTGAGTAGACATGACTGAAGCAAGAAGATACTTTATATAGTAAAAAACCGACAAAATCAATTTTGTTCTATATAATTAATAAAAAAATATGTTTATAATATAAATGTATAGAGTTAATATCTATCTATCTAAGCACTATCTTGTAAATTTACAATTTGAAGAAGTGCATTCTCTATCTGAAGTTTTTCAATAAGCGCTAGAAGACGTTGTTCATCATAAAAAGCGTTATTCGCACTTTCAGTGGTTCCATCCTTGTAGCCTCTTTTATATTCGTCATCTTTAACCTTATGGGGTATCGTAAAGCGGCGTTGAGGTTTCTTCTCCACAATCATATCGGTTTGGGTGGAAACAGTCGGCATGTTATACTTAATTTTTTTGGAACTTACAAATTCAATTTTGTCTACTTACATATTTCGCTTATAAATAAATAAAATAAATAAAATAAATTATATTTTTTTTATTATAATTACAATCGTGGAATAAGATGCCAATACTTCCTATTATTCGAATTTGTTTTTACTATATAGGCATTATTATCCACACCCATCATTATACTATTTATTTCTAATTCTATAGGATTGTATATAGGAAACTTATCATTATAATCATAATTACTATAATCCATTAGAGTAGTTAGTATAAAATCTATATTCAATGAATAGGTTATGGCATTTGCCTTGATGATATTTGTGTAGATGTTTTTGATTGTTTCACTATCTATCTCCATGTTGTTTGTTTTATTTGATTTTGAGTTGATTACTTAATGACTGGAGTAAAATTGAAATCAAATTTTTCCACAAAGCAAAGTATTATATAACCGATTTCTTCCTTCTGAATTCAAATTTGACCGACAAGCTGTGACATGTCCGCCACCGAAATCAAAAAAATCTGGGCAGACAAGGCATTTGGCATTCCGAACATCTGGGTCCAGAAACACCCAAAAGTCCAATTCCGTGACGACGGTTCCTGGTGGGTTTCCGATAATCTAACTTCTAAAAATCCCACCTATATTAAATTAGAAGATTATTCTGGAGAACTAGATGGAGTGGTTCCAAGATGTGAATGGAACATCTATTAGATAGAGTTTTATTAGATAGAGTTCTAATGTATTTATAAGCGATTTATTGTAATTACGGGAAGGAGTTAGATAAAATTGAATTCTCTTTTTTGTTTCTATAGTCATTAATCACGATGGCGCTTCAATTCGCTAAAGTCACACACGAGCTCTCAAAAACAAAACAGTCGCTTCTTCCACATCAGGTAGAAGCGGTCAAATGGATGATCCGCCGCGAAACCACACAGAAGGCGAATGGCGAAAAGCGCAAGGGTCCATTTGGCGGGATTTTGGCCGACGACATGGGTCTTGGCAAAACGCTGGAAACTATCGCTCTTATTTTGAGTGGTTCGCCCAAAAACACATTGGTAATTGTTCCAGCAAATCTGACAAATCAGTGGATCAGCGAATTTCAAAAATTCGCACCACACCTTGAAATTACCACAAATCCCGAAGTCCACAAACAGTCCGAAAACGCCATTCTGATTGTCTCCTATATCAAAGCGATTCGCAGCAGGTACATTGAGACAACCGAATGGAATCGGATCATTTTGGACGAGGCGCACTACATCCGGAACCCGAAAGGCACTGTTCACAAAAAAATCGTACAATTACATTCCAATTACAAATGGTGTTTGACTGGCACTCCAATTCAAAATTACATTAAAGATATCCAAAGTCTGTTGGCATTTATTGGCATCTCCAAAAAAAAGATGGAATCTATGGAGGACGTTCTGAAAAAATACATGCTGCGACGAACCAAGGATGGTCTCAAATTTGACCTTCCACCGATCACTTACGAGACCGAATTGGTTGAATTCCGCACACTTTACGAAAAAATGTTCTATGAAAAGGTCAAGCGAAATACCTTTATGGTGAAAGACGTTCACCATCTGGAAATTCTTCTTCGCCTCCGACAAGCGTCGTTGCTTCCACAGATCGTCCACGACGGTTACTCGAAGAAAGCCCAAAAGAAGAAACAAATTCAATGGAAATACAGCAATTCAAAAATTGACCGAATTGTGAAAACGCTGGAGGAAAACCCTAACGAAAAACCGATCGTCTTTTGCTACTTCACTAAGGAAATTGAATACCTTACCCAAAAATTGAAGGAGAAAGAAATCAGTTATAAAATGATTAATGGGTCGGTTTCTATGGGTGAACGACAATCCATCATCCAGAACGCCGACCAATTCAGAGTCATGGTCGTCCAAATGATGGCAGGTTCGACCGGACTCAATCTACAGGCATTCAATTCGGTTTATTTTAGCGGACCGCACTGGAACCCAACACACGAACAGCAAGCGATTGCCCGTGTGTATCGGATCGGGCAAACGAAACCAGTTACTGTTCGAAGATTTATTATGAAAGATACAATAGAAGAACTTATTGTGAAAATACAACAAAGAAAAAATGAGATGATAGGGGAATTTATGACTGATAAGTAAATATATATTATAACTAACTAGTAAACAAACATTTTTTTTATATTATTGTCATTCGCAAGCCCTTGGTATTATCTTTTTTTTTCATAGCTTTATTTATCGCTTTTAAAAAGTCCTTAGTCAAACTATATTCTATTATAGTAGTGGGATTAAAATACTGTTTATCTAATTGAAAATGGTGTAAATGATATAACAGTCCTCCCTTTACAAAAAAATATGAAAATACTGAGGTCTCTTGTTTAAAGCGATTCATACCATCATAACTTTTTACAAAATCGTAAATATCTTTAAATTGGTAATAATTCAATATTTTGGCGATTTGCGATAATGTATGGTCTAATTCCATTTTCAAATTTGTCTTCAATTCTTTCATAGTTGATGATTTAATAATAGAATTATAACTAACTGCCATTATTTCGGTGTATGCCTCATTCAATAAAATGCGAGTTTGTGGGACAATATTGAATTTGGAAAATAAATGTTTGGGAACAGAGATATGATTAAAATCCAATTTCAAACCATGACACATTTCGTGTAATATTACCTTTTCCATTTCTTCTTCTCTAAAAACACATAATTTACTATAATTGGAATTAAAAGTAGTACAGTATCCGGAATTAATATGCGAGGTTCCTAATACTCTAAATTTACTATCTGATAGTTTTTTATTTTTGGGAATTAAAAATAAAGTGGCATCTACATTTATTGTGGACTTATAATACACTTTTAATAATAATATTAAACTTGCCAAATGTTTAATTTTACTTTCGGAAATACTCTTTTTTGTATATAAAATGAGTCGCATGCTATAATCTATATCATAGTCTATATCATAGTCTATGTCATATACTAATTTTTGATACATATTACTTTCAAAATCTTGTTGTATCTCACAACTAATAAATTCATTATATAATTGTAATTCGTCATCAGTGTATGGGACCATTTGTTTGATATGTTTAGAAGTATTTACGGTATTATATAAAAACTTCTTTAATTTATCACCATAATTATCCATAAATTTACAAAATTCTTTAATTGAATATTTAGAATTGAAAAAGTCTATATAGAGCTGTTTTAATTCTAATTCGCTTATTGTTTTTAAAAATGCATTTTTATCTACATAATCAATTAAGTAATATAAAATAGGATTGGCATTTATAGGTTGAATATCACTACTATAAATCTTATTTAATTTGATATTTGTTTTAATATGTTTAAATGTGGTTCTAATAGTATTTGATTGTTTTAATAAATCCATTTAATATAATACTATTAATTAATTAATTTATATTATCTTAATTTAAGCATTCATGGATTTATGGGTGTTCCAACAGTCCATTTCTATAATAATGGTAAGTTAACACCAAATGGTATTTTTGAAAAAGACAGAACCGTTGAAGAATTAAATCATTTTATTAAAAATAATTTAGTTTCTAAAAAATCTAAAAAAAATCCGTTCCCTAGAATGGATCTGTACAAACAAAATTTAATAAATTACACGTCGGATGAAACTGTTGCGGATGGATCTGTTATTGGTGGTTCTGTTGCAGGTGGTTCTGTTATTGGGGGATCTGTTGCAGGTGGTTGGGTTGCGGGTGGTAGGGTTGCGGGTGGTAGGGTTGCGGGTGGTAGGGTCCTTCTATTTCGATCTCTTTCATCTCTCCTAAGTCTGTTTTCTAAATTGCGTATTCTCTCTCTATCATTTCTTCTATTTCTTCGATTTATTTCTTCTAATAATCGTTGATTTAAATTTATGCGTCTCCAAAATGGATTAAAAGGAATCTCTTTTTCTACAATTATTTCTGAAGATTTCTTATTATTATTATTATTGTTATTATTATTATTATTGTTATTATTATTATTATTATTATTATTATTATTATTATTATTATTATTATTATTA
>ERZ1047472.346-NODE-346-length-42385-cov-16.500567_pt1 | contig 42385 bp, 41 predicted proteins | sample MGYA00383095_ERZ1047472 | MGnify/ENA primary metagenome ERZ1047472 (study PRJEB29581, sample SAMEA5548365) | metagenome | biome: marine; feature: coastal; material: water | depth 1 m | study: Short-term variability in the microbial, nano- and picoplankton... | reverse complement strand
CCGCCTGTTACTGCCCAGCGCTAATTCGCTCTAGACCTTGCATGTAGGGACGCAAGACCTCGGGAATGACGACATCTCCCCCAGCCTCTTGATAATTCTCGAGAATGGCTACCAGCGTGCGCCCTACCGCTAAGCCTGAACCATTGATTGTATGCAAAGGCTCGGGCTTTCCAGTGGCGGGGTTGCGCCATCGGGCCTGCATTCGCCGCGCTTGATAAGCCCCGTAATTTGAGCAACTAGATATTTCTCGATAGGCATCCTGCCCAGGGAGCCATACCTCTAGATCGTAGGTAAGCTGTGCACCAAAACCGAGGTCACCGCCGCAAAGAATGACTTTGCGGTAAGGCAGCATGAGCAACTGCAAAATATGTTCCGCATGTGCAGTTAAGGATTCAAGAGCCTCGTCGGATTGGGTCGGGCGAACAAGTTGCACCAGCTCAACCTTTTCAAATTGGTGTTGCCGTATCAGCCCCCGTGTGTCGCGGCCATAGCTGCCCGCCTCACTTCTAAAACAAGGCGTGTGAGCAACATACCTTATTCCAAGCTCACCAAACTCTTGATCTTCGAAAATACGATCCCGGGCAATGTTGGTCACAGGAACCTCTGCCGTCGGAATCAGGTAGTAGTCCTGATCGCCCTGAATTCGGAATAAGTCCTCTTCGAATTTTGGCAGCTGACCGGTGCCGACCAGTGACTCGCGATTCACCATATAAGGCACGTAAACTTCGGTATAACCATTGACTGCGGTGTGCTCGTTCAGCATGAACTGCACTAATGCGCGATGCAGACGGGCTATCGCGCCGCTCATAACTGTAAAGCGTGATCCCGTGATTTTGCCTGCCGTTGCGGCATCGAGTTGCCCCGATAACTCACCAATATCGACGTGATCTAAAGGCTTAAAATCAAAGGTCTTCGGCTCGCCCCAAGTGAGCACCTCATGATTATCTTCCTCTGTCGCTCCCGCAGGGACCCGGGCATCGGGTACGTTTGGCGTGGCCAGTAACATGGCCTGCAAAGCTTCCTGCGCTTGCCTAGCCTCCTCCGTAGCCGCGGTTATATCGCCACTGATTTTTTCTAGAAGCCCGGCCACCTCCGCCTTTGCCTCATCAACACTGCGCCCCTGCCCAACCAGTTCACCAATTTTCTTTGAGGCGGATTTTCTATCGGCCAGTAAATTTTGGGCACGAATGTCTGCCTGCTTACGACGCGCATCGAGCTCAAGAAAATCCTCGACGGGAAACTCATAACCCTTGAGTTTGAGTGCCGCAGCAATAGCCGTCGGATCTTCGCGAACGACTTTAATGTCAAGCATTGTGGTGACTCCTCGGAGACGGTAGCGGGTAATTTTGCGGCGGCATCATACCCTGTTCATCAATTTTTTGCCGGGTTTCACCCGAAACTCCGGGCCAACTGCGCGCCAAGATAGACGCCTGCAAAACAGCTAACAAGGCTAACGAATGCATAGCCCATTGCGAGCGCCCAATCACCGCGCTCCATCATAAGCAGTAGCTCCAGTGAGAACGTTGAAAAGGTGGTGAAACCGCCAAGAAAACCCACCAACAGCACCAATCGAGCGGCATCATGGACATGGTGGCGTTCTAAAAGAATAAAAATAATACCGATACCCAGTGAGCCCAGGACGTTGACGGTCAGGGTCGCTACGGGCCAACTGATATACGGTAACGTGGACCGTATTAGCTGGCCGGCCCCATACCGTGCTACCGCACCCAAACTCCCGCCAAGTGCGACCCAAAATAAAGCGCTCATTAGGGGTCGACCTTTTCTTTTGCCAGCTGATCTAATGCGCGCAGATGCTGCAACTTTTCACGGATACGCCCTTCTAGACCGCGATCGGTAGGCTGATAGAACTGGACCGGCTGCATTTCTTCCGGAAAGTAATTTTCATTGGCCGCGTAGCCTTCCGGCTCGCTGTGAGCGTAACGATACGCCTTCCCGAAGCCTTGCTCACGCATCAAGGCTGAAGGCGCATTCCGCAGATGTATCGGGACTTCCAAACTGCCCTGTGTCTCAACCAGACGTTTGGCCTCATTGAAAGCCGAATAGACGGCGTTACTCTTTGCGGCACAGGCGAGGTAGATGATAGCTTGGGCTAACGTTAATTCACCCTCGGGACTGCCTAGACGCTCCTGAATCTGCCAGGCGTTTAGCGCAATTTCTAACGCTCTGGGATCAGCATTACCGATATCCTCACTGGCCATACGTACCACTCTTCTTGCGATGTAGAGGGGGTCGCAGCCACCGTCAAGCATGCGCACAAACCAGTAGAGGCTGGCATCAGGATCTGAGCCACGCACGCTCTTATGCAGTGCACTGATCTGATCGTAAAACGCATCACCCCCTTTATCAAAGCGTCGCGGGCTGCCCTGCCCTAGCTCCTCCAACACCTTTTGATTAATGATTTTTCGCCCTTGCTCGATACCGGCCAAATCGGCAGCAACCTCGAGCTGCCCTAACGCACGTCTGGCGTCACCGTCAGCTTGTGCGGCAAGGCTCTCCAATATTTCAGTCTCAGCCTGAACTTCGGTGAGCTCAGATGCCAAAGCTCGCTGTAGAATCGTCACGATATGGTGCTGTTCCAGTGGCCTTAACCGGTATACCCGTACCCTTGAAAGTAGTGCTGCATTCACCTCAAAAGAAGGGTTTTCAGTCGTCGCACCAATGAACGTGATAGTGCCATCCTCTACGTGAGGCAGAAACGCATCCTGTTGCGCCTTATTGAAGCGGTGAACCTCATCGACAAACAGCACGGTCTGTAACCCTTGTGACAATCCAACTCGAGCAGAGTCAATGACTGCTCTGATGTCTTTGACGCCAGCTAACACGGCTGATATCGGATAAAACTGCGCTTTTGTGGCTCCCGCACAAAGTCGAGCCAGAGTCGTCTTTCCCACCCCAGGGGGGCCCCACAATAAAAATGAGTGCAGATTTCCCGCGCTCATTGCCATCCCAAGCGGCGCCTCTGGGCCCAAGATGTGGTCCTGACCGACAAAACCACTCAGGCTGCTAGGGCGCAACCTTGAGGCAAGGGGAGCTTGGTTGACCTCCGGCTCGCCGAACAAAGTGTTTTGTGTTGTCGACAATGCCTACCCCTCCGCTAGGGCTCTACGATAGTGACAGCAATCTCAGCCGGTGGCGTGAACAAAAAATCTTCGGCGGTTAACCTATTGGTACCGTCCGAGACCAGGGTGAAATCAATGCGTTGGTCTAATTTATCCGTCACGCTCACCGCAGTAGGCGTGCCCTCCTCCAACGTCACACTCATCGAGGTAAATACTGGATTCGGTTCAAGGGGCTCTAGCCTCAACTCCTGTGGCCTGCGTGTCAGTGTGTAGTGTTGTTCAAGCACCGATTCTTCAGCGAGTAGTACCGCTAACGGCGAGTTAAGCTGGGCTTCTAACGGTCGTCTGATCACCGTCTCGAGATCCTCGTCGTATTGCCAGAAGAACTCCCCATCGCTGATTAACAGCTGTCTGCCGGGGGCAGTGATTTGCCATAAAAAAAAGTGTGGGCGCAGGAGAGCAAAAAAACCGCTGCTTTGCGCAGTCACTAAGCCATTTTTGTCAAAGATTTCCTGACGGAAACTTCCTTCTAATGATTCGATGCCACCGAGCAATCCCTCTGCTTTGACGTCTTTAACCAGCCCAATCAAAAGCCAGAGGCACAACAATGCAATAACCCACCACCGCCACTTAGCGCCCACTAAAGGTGTCATGTTCAGTCCTCTACCGGAGGTGGCGCGAGAACCTCCCGCTGTCCGTTGGTGCCCATGGTCGATACCACACCGGTCTGCTCCATACTCTCGATAAGGCGGGCAGCACGGTTATAGCCAATTCGGAGTTTACGCTGCACGCTGGAAATCGAGGCCCGCCTGCTCTTAGTGACATAATGCACCGCCTCGTCATAGAGGGCGTCGGCTTCGGGATTGTCATCGTCAGAGGCAGCAGACTGCAGTTCTCCTGCGGTCACCGGGGTCTGTCCCCCCTCATCCAGCAGCCCTTCGATAAACTGCGGTTCCCCACGCCTTTTCCAGTCGGCAACAACTCGGTGCACTTCGTCATCAGAACAAAATGCACCGTGGACGCGAACGGGTACGCTTGAGCCCGCGGGAAGATAAAGCATGTCGCCGTTACCCAGTAGCTGCTCAGCGCCACCTTGGTCGAGGATTGTTCGAGAATCGACCTTCGAGCTTACGGCAAAGCCGATGCGAGTGGGGATATTAGCCTTAATAAGACCTGTTATGACATCAACCGATGGGCGTTGAGTTGCGAGGATAAGATGGATGCCTGCTGCGCGGGCCTTTTGCGCAATGCGTGCAATCAGCTCTTCGACCTTTTTACCCACAATCATCATCATGTCTGCAAATTCGTCGATGACCACAACAATACTGGGCAAAGGCTCCAGGGTCGGCTGAACCTGTTCCTCCACCGGTATCATGGATAACTGATCTGGAACCCATACGGGATCTTCAAGAGGGGATCCCGCGGCGATGGCATCGCTGACTTTACGATTGTATCCCGCTAGATTACGCACTCCCAAAAGCGACATAAGCTTGTAGCGTCGCTCCATCTCTGCCACACACCAGCGCAGCCCATTGGCGGCATCTTTCATGTCGGTAATTACCGGCGTCAGGAGATGGGGAATGCCATCATAGACTGACAGTTCCAGCATTTTTGGGTCGATTAGAATCATCCGAACCTGCTCAGGACTACTTTTGAAAAGCAGGCTAACAAGCATACAGTTCACACCCACGGACTTTCCGGAACCGGTTGTCCCTGCAACTAACAGGTGCGGCATTTTCCCAAGATCAGCGACGACTGGCGCGCCGGCAATATCGTGGCCCAGGGCCAGAGTTAAATTTGACTTCGATTCGTCAAAGGTTTGTGAGGCCAGCACCTCCTTGAAATTCACCGTTTGCCGGTCAGCATTCGGGATTTCTATACCTACGACACTCTTCCCAGGAATAACCTCTACCACCCGCACGGAAATGACGGCGAGGGAGCGTGCCAAGTCTTTCGCCAAATTAGAAATTCGAGAAACCTTCACCCCGGCAGCGGGTTGGATCTCAAACCGCGTAACAACTGGGCCAGGATATACCGCCGTCACCTCGGCACTGACACCAAAGTCCAAAAGCTTGAGTTCCAGCAACTTCGACAGAGATTCCAGCTCCTCTTTGGAATAGCCGCGGTGGCCCATTTCCGGAGCGACGTCGAGGAGGTCGAGAGGCGGCACTTCTCCGGTAACCGGGGTATCAAACAAAGGCTTTTGGCGCTCTTTTTCAATGCGCTGACTGGGGGCCGGCCGAGGTTCTGGGGGCTTTATTTTTGGTGGATTTTTTTTCTTTTGTGCCACGTAGTCTTCAATGACAGCCTTACGCTCAACCTGCTGCTTTTCGCGCTCACGCCGCTCTAAGAGCCTGTCCCTAGTTTGCAATAGCCAATTACAACCGGTTTCACAGCCCTCAATGAGTCTGCGCCCCAGTTCGTCAATCACCTTCAGCCAGCTAATGTCAGCGAAAATAGTGATTCCAAGAAAAAACATTGCTAGCAGTAGCAGCCGAGCACCTACTGAACTAAAGGCTGTATCGAAGCCAGCACCTATGCTCGCCCCTAATATGCCTCCAGCGCCTTGTGGCAGGTCCGCAGTGCCACTGTCGTTCAGCGCGGCCAGGGACGTTGCAGCTAAGACCACCAAAATGAGTCCAAGAGCGCGCAAACCAAAAACCGTCCAGTCAGTGGGACTGCGCGCTTCCCTGACGAGCAAAAAGCGAACGGCTTGATAGCCCAATAAGCCAGGAATTAAAAAAGCACCGTAACCCAGTAGAGAAAAGAGAACATCGCTGAGAAATGCGCCGGTAATGCCAGCCAGATTCTGGACATCACCACCGCCGCTAGATGACCACCCGGGATCGTTACTACTGTGACTCACCAACGCCAGCAGAACCAGCAGACAGGCGGCTCCAATGGCAATAAAGAGCGCGTCTTTTGGCCCTCGGGATGCGGGAGTGAGATCCTGTACGGATTTTGAAGATTTTCGTGTGGCTGACAACGAATCAGCATCCTTTTATCGAAAATGAGATGTTAACATGGAGCGGAGTCACTTTACCGTGATGATCCATCTTCGATCCATACAGCTAAGTGTTAATTTTATGAGCCAGCCACAACACCATCGCCTCATCATTTTGGGTTCTGGGCCTGCGGGCTATACCGCAGCCGTTTACGCCGCCAGGGCCAACCTCAATCCCGTTGTCATCACTGGAATTCAACAAGGTGGTCAACTTACGACGACAACCGAAGTTGAGAATTGGCCGGGCGGCGCTTCTGACCTCCAAGGGCCCCAATTGATGGCCGAGATGCAGGCGCACGTCGAACGTCTAGATGCCTCAATTATTTTCGATCATATCGAAAAGGTAGACCTGAGCAGCCGCCCTTTCCGTCTCGGCGGTAGCCAAGATTACAGCTGCGATGCACTGATCATTGCCACGGGAGCGTCTGCACAATACCTTGGGCTACCCAGCGAAGAGGCTTTTATGGGGCGTGGCGTCAGTGCCTGCGCCACCTGTGATGGATTCTTCTATCGTGGTAAAGAAGTCGCGGTCGTCGGGGGAGGCAACACGGCTGTTGAAGAGGCGCTCTACCTCAGCAATTTGTGCAGCCGAGTCCATCTTGTGCACCGACGTGACTCTCTACGTTCAGAAAAAATTCTGCAAGATCGTTTGTTCGCCCGAGCAGAAGAAGGAAAGGTTGTGATCCACTGGCATCAAACTTTGGACGAAGTGTTGGGTGACAACTCTGGCGTTACCGGCTTGCGGCTTCGCTCTACCCTAGACGATAGCGAGCAACAGTTGGCACTTGCGGGTGTGTTCATTGCGATTGGCCACAAACCTAATACGGACATTTTCCAGCAGCAGTTAACGATGGAAGGAGGTTATATTCAGGTGAACTCAGGTATCAACGGTGAGGCAACACACACGAATGTGCCCGGAGTTTTTGCTGCAGGAGACGTTGCTGATCATGTCTACCGCCAGGCAATTACATCTGCGGGGTTCGGCTGCATGGCCGCACTCGATGCAGAAAAATATTTAGACGCCTTGAATCGCTGAGCTTAAACGCTTGTCCGAGTTTGATTTTCCGGCAAGTTATGAGGCCCTAGAAGAGCCGAACGGCCTTCTCGCTATGGGAGGTGATTTATCTCCAGAACGGCTGCTGCGGGCCTATAGCCGCGGCATTTTTCCTTGGTTTAGCAGCAATGAGCCGATTCTTTGGTGGGCACCAGATCCAAGAGCCATACTCTTACCCGACGAATTCAAAGTTTCCAAGTCCTTCGGCAAGACCCTAAAAAAGCGCGGATACCGGGTTTCGTTAAATGCTGCATTTCCATTAGTGATAAGAGCCTGCGCTGCACCACGCGCTTCGCAAGAGGGAACCTGGATTCTCCCGGCGATGATTGATGCCTACACAACGCTACACCGCCTTGGCTATGCGCATTCGGTCGAAATATGGTCTGATGAATCCCTCGTTGGCGGATTGTATGGCGTGAGCATAGGCAAAGCTTTTTTTGGTGAGTCGATGTTTTCTAGTGCCACTGACGCTTCAAAAACCGCCTTAGCGACCTTAGCGTATATGGGAAGAATGGGTTATTTTAAGTTCATTGATTGCCAGGTGGAGAGCAGCCACTTAACTTCACTCGGTGCTCGGCTCATAAGGCGAGAGGCCTTTGAAGAACAGCTTGAAAACGCTATAAATGATGACATGGAGCAAGTGAGGAATATTATCAGAGGGGTTCTGCCGGAATCTTTAAACCGAGTGCCGTGGAGTGACGTGCTACCTGAGTCAACCACGCAGCTGTACTTGGGGCTCACGCAATGACGGCTTCGTTACGTGATATCCGTGTCTACACTACCTTCCCCCATGCCTGCAGTTATTTGATGGAGCAGGAAGCGACGACGCTGTTTATTGACCCTCGTCAAACCCTTTCCCAAGCGCTCTATTCCCAGCTTTCTCTCATGGGGTTTCGCCGTAGTGGTGACCACCTCTACCGGCCGCATTGCAGCCAGTGCAACGCCTGCATTCCTTCCCGCGTTGCAGTTTCTGATTTTAAGCGCTCTAAGAGCCAAAAGCGCGTGTGGCGTCGAAACAAGGATCTTGAGATTCGCGAGGCTACATCCATCGATGACGAAGAGGCCTATTCGCTCTATGAGCGTTATATCCGAGGCCGGCACGCCGATGGCGATATGTTTCCACCAGAGCGGGACCAATACCGTTCGTTTCTTAACAACGGACTCGGCTGTACTCGCTACTTCCGCTTTTACGAGCAGGAGCAGCTGATTGCCGTTATTGTTGCGGATCAAATGCTCGATGGCCTGTCGGCAATCTATACGTTTTATGATCCCGAGCATGAGGCTAGGAGTCTCGGCACTTACGCTGTGCTGTTCCAAATTGATCTTATGCAGAAGGCCCAGCTTGATTACGTTTATCTGGGGTATCTCATAAAAAACTGCGACAAAATGAGCTACAAATCAAGATTTCAGCCCTTAGAGCTATTTCGAGGCGGAAATTGGCAGGTTTCTTTCGATACAGCACCTGAGGACGACATAAGCCGAGGCGTCCCCCTGCGCTTTGTTGATAATCCGACCTAGCAACACTTTTGAAGAGCGTGACTTTCGGGTACAGTGCCGGCCATATTAATTGGGATGGCAATGTTAATGGCCAAAGAAGATCAGATTGAAATGGAGGGGGAAATCATCGACACCCTCCCTAACACCACATTTCGTGTGCGCCTTGAAAATGGCCACGTGGTCACCGCCCACATCTCCGGAAAGATGCGTAAAAACTACATCCGCATTTTAACTGGAGATAAAGTCCGGGTTGAAGTCACGCCCTACGACCTGACTAAGGGTCGCATCACCTACCGCGAGCGTTAATCGACCAAGCTACAGGTAGGACAAAAGACCATCGGAGAGCCCAGTAAGCACGATTTTAGCGCTCATTGGGCAGGTGCCGGTAAACAAACTGCCCTACGCCAAAATACCCGTAAAACCAATGGGCGTGTCAGTGCTTTGAAGTTACCGCACCTAATTACACGCCTAGGCTTCTACCGGATTCTCTGATTCGCTCTCTACACTGACCTCGAGTTCGCTGCGGTCATCTTTCAGAGTCACCACAGCCGTTCCGCCTTTGTTGAGTGCGCCAAACAACACCATGTCCGCAAGCGGCTTCTTGATGTGCTCCTGAATCACTCGCGCCATAGGCCTCGCCCCCATCGTACGGTCATACCCCTTCTCAACGAGCCACAGGCGAGCCTCCTCGTCGACCTCCAGCTGCACGCGTTTCTCGTCGAGCTGTCCCTGTAGTTCGGTCAAGAATTTGTCGACAACGGTAAGAATGACGTCTTCGCCGAGTGGCTCGAAGGGAACAATCGCGTCAAGGCGGTTTCTAAATTCAGGCGTAAACATACGGTTGATAGCCTCGAGGGCATCCGTAGTGTGATCCTGCTGGGTAAATCCGATAGAGCGTCGGCTCACATTTTCCGCACCAGCGTTAGTTGTCATGACTAAAATAACGTTGCGGAAGTCAGCTTTGCGTCCATTATTGTCGGTCAGCGTGCCGTGGTCCATGACCTGCAGCAGTAGGTTAAACACCTCTGGATGCGCCTTCTCCACCTCGTCAAGCAACACGACTGAATGTGGGTGCTTGGTAACGGCATCGGTGAGCAGGCCGCCCTGATCGAAACCGACATAGCCCGGAGGCGCTCCTATGAGCCTCGATACGGTGTGCCGCTCCATGTACTCGGACATGTCAAAGCGAGTGAGCTCTAACCCCAGCTGCAGCGCTAACTGCTTTGTTACCTCAGTTTTACCGACCCCAGTAGGACCCGCTAATAAAAAGGAGCCTATGGGCTTATCGCCAGAGCGCAGTCCTGCTCGAGCCAACTTGATCGAAGCAACAAGCTGGGTCACCGCTTTACCCTGTCCAAACACAACCATTTGTAGGTTAGATTCGAGTTTCTCGAGTAAGTCCCGGTCATCGGAGGTCACAGTCTTCGGTGGAATTCGCGCTATTTTTGCAACCACCGACTCGATGTCTCCGGCACCAATCACCTTCTTGCGTTTACTCGCAGGTAAAAGCTGTTGGTAGGCTCCCGCCTCGTCAATGACATCGATTGCTTTATCAGGTAAAAACCGGTCGGTTATGTAGCGTGCCGCCATTTCAGTGGCAACGCGCAGCGCACGATCGCTGTAGCGCAGGCCGTGATGGTCTTCGAACCGGCTTTTGAGGCCCTTCAAAATTTTGTAAGCGTCATCCACGGAGGGTTCAAGGACATCAATCTTTTGAAAACGCCGACTCAGCGCCTTGTCCTTGTCAAAGATACCGCGGTACTCCGCAAAGGTTGTTGACCCGATACAGCGCATTTTCCCAGAGCTCAACAATGGCTTGAGCAGGTTTGAGGCATCCATCACGCCACCCGACGCAGCTCCCGCACCGATAATCGTATGGATCTCATCGATAAATAAAATGGCGTTATCACGCTCCTTGAGATTGGCCAGGAGTCCTTTAAACCGCTTCTCAAAGTCTCCACGGTACTTAGTGCCGGCCAACAGTGCGCCCAAATCAAGTGAATAGACAACGGCACCTTGCAAGGTCTCCGGAACATTGCCGTCCACTATCATTTTGGCGAGTCCCTCAGCGATCGCAGTTTTCCCAACTCCAGATTCACCGACGAGCAGAGGGTTGTTTTTACGCCGTCTTGCCAAGATCTGTGCGACCCGCTCCACTTCCGCAAGACGTCCAATCAGTGGATCTATTTGCCCCGATTTCGCCTCTTCGTTGAGGTCTGTGGCATAGGTGTCCAACGGGGCTTCCGAAGTCTCAGCTTGCTCCTCTTCGCCGATCTCACCCTCCCCTTGGGGTCCGCCCTCAGACTCCTCGTCTTTGGCAATCCCGTGGGTAATAAAATTCACGACATCGAGCCGGGATACGTTTTGGCTTTTGAGAAAATAAACCGCCTGAGACTCCTGCTCTGAGAAAATAGCTACCAGGATGTTGGCACCTGTGACTTCGCTTTTTCCTGAGCTTTGAACGTGAAACACCGCGCGCTGTAATACTCGCTGGAAGCCAAGTGTTGGCTGGGTGTCTCGGCCATCGTCTTCGTCACCTAGTAGCGGTGTTGTTGAGTCTATGAACTCAACGAGGTCGCCACGCAACGCATCAATGTCGACGCTGCAAGCCGTCATGACGGTTAAAGAAGCTGCGTCCTCGAGTAGTGAAAGTAACAGATGCTCTACTGTGATGAACTCGTGCCGGCGCGAACGAGCCGTTCGAAAAGCATCATTTAGAACCGTTTCAAGCTCTTTGCTCAACATACCCTTTTACCTCGCTTCACTCGTCATCAGTAGGTTCCACTTCACACAGTAACGGATGTCCGCTGTCTCTGGCATAAGTATTCACCTGTGTCGCCTTCGTTTCGGCGATGTCACGGGGGTAAACACCGCAAACGCCTTTGCCCTTGGTATGCACCATTAGCATGATTTGAGTGGCCTGCTCCCGCCCCAAGTTAAAGTAGGACTCGAGGATTTCCACAACAAACTCCATAGGAGTGTAATCATCGTTAAGCAACACCACTTGGAACAAAGATGGGCGCTTAAGTTTGGGTTTAGCGGGCGCTACTGCGAGACCGCCTTCATCGTCTCGATCAGGATTATCCGGCGGGCCCATTAACCAGTGATTCATTTGCGTCATCATTCCTAGAGTATATGTCAGGACAGTTGAAAATTAGCCACATCAACCGTGTGGACAACCTAAAATTTGTCGCCAAAGGCAAGACAAATTCGATTCGAGGCAACAGCCAGCGCCACACCAACCAAGTCAAGCGTGCCCGCTGTTTCAGTCCTATCGTATTTGAAATCTCGAGCACTAATCATCACCCGAGCCACTCCTCTCATAGTCTTTCCCGTCGCTGTGTCTGTGCGCTGCTCTGTCTTGCGCTACGCGCCCATCATAGCCTTTGGGTACTGCTACGTTGAGTGGCCGCTAGGCATGATCTAAGCGCCCTGAGGCCGACAAATATTCCTTGTATTCCTTACGACCTTTGACGCTTTACGGTTTACACGGCAGCAAGCCTAATTTGGGCGGCTGTCGCGGCAGCTTTGTTGAGCGCCACGTCCATTGTTTTCACACACAGCTCTATTCTTGTTCGTCGATGCTCAAACGGAATTGAATCAATAGCCGTAAGACCCGCCCCGCGCCTAGATTTACCTCGGTTAGCTATCGCAGTCACCACACGGGTTTTGCCCGGCCACCTCAGGCACTATTTGCCGGGGTATTGCGTAGACTCGGTATTACGCAACCCACAAAAAACGCTCAAAAAAAAGCCCGCCATAGCGGACTTTTAGCTAGCAAAATCAGGTGCTTACATTGACTTTATAATGGCTTTTCCGAAGTCGGAACATGAGACCAGCGTAGCGCCGTCCATCAACCGTTCGAAATCATAGGTCACAGTTTTGTTTTGAATAGCTCCGTTCATGCCGTCAACGATCAAATCTGCGGCCTCATTCCAACCAAGGTGTCGCATCATCATTTCTGCTGACAAGATTAAGGACCCAGGGTTCACCTTGTCTTGACCAGCATACTTCGGTGCGGTGCCGTGGGTGGCTTCAAACAGTGCCACTGTGTCGGATAGGTTCGCACCAGGAGCAATGCCAATTCCGCCGACCTGAGCCGCTAACGCATCTGAAAGATAGTCGCCATTAAGGTTCAGTGTGGCGACCACGCTATACTCCTTTGGTCGGGTTAAGACTTGCTGAAGCATGGCATCAGCGATGACATCTTTGATAATAATCGGGTCGCCGCTGTTGGGATTTTTGATTTCGACCCAGGGTCCACCGTCCACTAACTGACCGCCAAACTCTTCCTGAGCGAGTTCATAACCCCAATCTCTAAAGGCACCTTCGGTAAATTTCATGATGTTGCCTTTGTGGACCAAGGTCACTGAAGGCAGGTTTTGGTCGATGGCGTACTGGATGGCCTTGCGAACTAGGCGCTTGGTGCCAGCAGACGATACGGGCTTAATACCGATACCCACGTCCTCAGGGAAACGAATTTTTGTTGCCCCCATTTCATTGATGATGAAATCGACAACTTTCTGGGCTTCAGCAGTCCCGGCTTGGTATTCAATACCCGCATAAATATCTTCGGAATTCTCACGAAAAATCACCATGTTGCAGTCTTCGGGTCGCCGTACTGGCGATGGCACTCCTTCAAACCAGCGTACAGGACGAAGACAGGTGTACAGGTCAAGCTCTTGGCGTAACGCAACATTAAGGGAGCGGAAACCGCCACCCACTGGTGTTGTTAATGGACCCTTAATCGCCACTGCATAGGTTTTAATCGCTTCCAGCGTCTCTTCAGGGAACCAATCGCCCTCGTACAGCTCGGCGGCCTTTTCTCCCGTGTAAATTTCCATCCACGATATGGCCTTTTGCCCTCCATAGGCCTTTTCCACTGCGGCGTTGACGACATCAATCATGACCGGCGTAATATCGACGCCAATGCCATCACCTTCGATGTAAGGGATGATAGGCTTATCGGGTACCGACAGGCTGTTGTCCTCGTTGACTGTGATGACGTCGCCGGTTTCCGGAACCTTGATGTGCTTGTATGACATATTGCGAGAATCCTATTTTTCAGTTTATTTCAGGTGCTTTGATGGATTCCGTTCCAATGCCATGCGACAAGATGCGTCAGAGCCCCCTCATCAGGGGCAACAAGCATAATGTGGCGTCATTGGAACGCTATTGGATAACGGCGCGAGGCCGTCTCCCCCAGTGTCGAAGTCTACCATTAATCAAGAGGATCTGGGATTGCCCGACATTATCCTGCTGAATAAACCTTTCCGGGTCTTGAGCCAATTCACAGATCGGGATGGCGATCCACCAAGGCAGACACTTGCTAATATTCTATCTGCCCCGGGCTTTCGTGTGGCTGGACGACTTGATTACGATTCCGAGGGATTGGCCCTGCTCACTAACGATGGCAGGCTTCAGCAACAAATTGCCAATCCAAAATTCAAATACTGGAAAACCTACTGGGTGCAAGTAGAGGGCACCCCCACAACCGAGGCCCTAGGGCAATTGGCAGCAGGCCTAAATCTAAAGGATGGACGGACAAAGCCCGCAAGAGTAAAAAGCATTGCACCCCCGAGGCTTTGGGACAGGTCACCCCCTGTCCGCTTTCGAGCGCACATTCCTGACGCCTGGTTAGAGATCTCCATTCAGGAGGGCCGCAATCGGCAAGTCCGAAGAATGACTGCAGCGGTCGGCTTGCCCACCTTGCGGCTAGTGCGCATCAGTATTGGAGACTGGCGGCTCGGTGATTTGGAGCCCGGACAATACTTAACCCAATCTACAGGTCGTAAGCTGTGAACGAGCGATGGCGCCCTAACGTAACCGTTGCCGCCGTTGTGGTGAAGGACGGCGAATATCTAATGGTTGAAGAACAGCCTGCGGACGCGCAAAGCCCTGTGCTGAATCAACCCGCGGGACATTTAGAGCCGGGGGAATCGCTACTGGAAGCGGTGCGCCGCGAGGTGCTCGAAGAGACTCGGTGGGAGGTCGAAGTCACCGGATTTCTTGGCGTGGCGCTATTGAGAGCCAAGAACGGCACTACCTATTTGCGGCACACTTTTCTTTGTCGTGCGGTGTTTGAGCATAGCGATCGAGACCTTGATAACGGTATCATTGCTGCTCACTGGATGGGCTTTGATAAAATTCAGAGCCTTGTCTCAATCCACAGAAGTCACCTTGTGCTTGAAGTGCTGCATCAACACCGAGACGGTCAATGTGCACCACTTTCACTCATTACAGAACCCTGATGTTATGAACAATACCAGCGCAAACACCGTCATTGTTGGCATGTCCGGCGGGGTAGACTCTTCAGTGGCAGCCTTGTTACTCCGTGATCAGGGGTATCACGTTGAGGGGCTGTTCATGAAAAACTGGGAGGAAGATGACGGCACCGAGTATTGCACGGCAAAAGAAGATCTCGCTGACGCTGAAGCGGTCGCGGCATCGTTGGGGATTAAATTACACAGCGCGAACTTTGCTGCAGAATACTGGGATGGCGTCTTTGAGCATTTTCTAACGGAATACCAAAACGGGCGGACACCTAATCCCGACATCCTCTGTAATCGAGAGATAAAATTCCGTGCCTTCCTCGATTACGCCACGGAGCTGGGAGCCGACTTTATTGCGACCGGACATTACGTGCAACGTGATGACACTAAGGAGCGAACCGCATTGCTCAAGGGGTTAGATAATGACAAAGATCAAAGCTACTTTTTGCATCAAGTAGGACACAGAGAATTGTCGCGCAGCTTGTTTCCTGTTGGAGGACTTGCCAAACCTGAAGTTCGAAAAATTGCCGAGCAGGCGGGGCTCACTACGGCTCGTAAAAAAGATTCAACAGGCATCTGCTTTATCGGTGAAAGGCGTTTTAAAGACTTTCTACAACAGTATTTACCTGCGCAGCCTGGCGTGATCGAGGATGTGGATGGGCTTGTGCTCGGTGAACATCAAGGCTTGATGTACCACACTATTGGACAACGGCAAGGCTTGGGTATTGGTGGTCTGGCCGATCGCAATCATTCACCCTGGTACGTTGTTGGCAAAAACCTCGATCGCAATGTTTTAGTCATTGCTCAAGGAAATGACCACCCCAAATTATTTAAGCGTACTCTGCATGCAGAGAACCTTTTCTGGATTTCCGGTGAAGCGCCTGTTTTCCCGCTGCATTGCTCTGCTAAGGTTCGATATAGGCAACCCGATCAGGACTGCGTCGTTACCAAAGACGACGGCGGTTTCCTCGTGGAGTTTGATCGACCGCAACGCGCCATCACCCCAGGGCAATCGGTCGTTTTCTATGATGGAGACGCGTGTCTCGGTGGCGGTATTATCGAGAACGCGCTATGACTGCAGCCCATCAATTTAGAGAGCAGACCCTTGCACTTGCAGGTGTTGCCCAAGCCGCCAGAATTGTAGACCAGCTATCACGTACAGGAACCTATCCCGTCGAATATTTAGAGGCGTCGTTACATTCGCTTTTTAGCTTTGATGTCGATGAGGTTGAAGGCGTTTTTGGGAATATTCAGGGCGTCAAATTGGGGTTGCAAAATTTGGCGGCCGGACTTGCTCCCGACAATGACGAAACCGTAAGCACCATGATGCGGTACTTTTTGTCGATCCTGCATCTAGAGGCGAAGTTTTCCTCCCGCCCTGACTTGCAGGAGGTTGTTCACAACCGTCTACAACACTCGAGCTATAAGGCCGCGCACTTCAGCTCTCAAGCCAAAGAAATCTGTCACAGTGTTGCAGCCGTCTACTCTGATACCTTAAGCACTCTGTCATTTCGAATAAAGATCTCAGGCAGTGCACAACACCTGCAAAACGAGGGCAATGCAGAAGTGATTCGCGCCCTACTCCTCGCCGGAGTAAGGTCTGCCTTTCTATGGCGTCAATTGGGCGGGCGCCGATGGAAATTAACGTTTCAACGCGGGCGTGTGCGAGCAATGGCGCTGGAGTTGTGCCGAGAGGCGGGTATCCGCTAGAGACCACAAACATTAAGACTGATGAATAGGTAGCGATATAATGGAACTGGATGCACTTACAGCGATTTCGCCCATTGATGGGCGATACGGCAATAAGTTGATGCCTCTGCGTAGCATCTTTAGCGAATATGGGCTTATTGCTAGGCGCGTACACGTTGAAGTGCGTTGGTTACAGTGTTTAGCCGCTAACGAAGCTATCCCCGAGGTGCCACCTCTGAGCGCAACCGCCTCACAATTTCTCGATAACCTTTTGAACAGCTTTGGTCCTGACGAAGCGGCATTGATCAAAGAAATCGAGGCCACAACCAACCATGACGTCAAAGCCGTCGAATACTTTCTGAAGGAAGCTGTAGCAGGCGAGCCTGAGTTGGCCGCGATTAGCGAGTTTATTCATTTTGCCTGCACCTCAGAAGACATCAATAACTTGGCCCACGGCCTGATGCTTCGGGATGGCCTGGCGGTTCTGCTCGCCCCTATGCGAGAAATTATTAGTGCACTCTCCGATCTTGCCGAGCAACAGGCTGAACAACCTATGTTGTCGCGCACCCACGGTCAGACCGCTAGCCCGACAACGTTGGGAAAGGAGCTGGCCAATGTTGTTGCACGGCTACAGCGGCAACTTCAGCAATTAGAGGAAGTGACTCCTTTGGGCAAGATCAATGGTGCAGTGGGTAACTACAACGCCCACCTAGCCACCTATCCCGACATCGACTGGCCGAGCGTTGCTCAGCACTTTGTTGAAGCACTGGGTTTGCTTTGGAATCCTTACACCACTCAGATCGAGCCTCACGATTACATGGCTGAGATTTTCGACACCATGATGCGTTTCAACACCATCTTGATCGATTTCAACCGAGATATCTGGAGTTACATTGCCCTGGGATATTTTAAACAGCGCACTGTCGCTGGTGAAGTCGGGTCATCCACCATGCCCCATAAGGTAAACCCAATCGATTTTGAAAATTCTGAGGGCAATTTAGGGCTCGCTAATGCCTTGCTTTCTCATCTATCTCAAAAGCTCCCTATTAGTCGCTGGCAACGAGACCTTACGGACAGCACGGTGCTACGTAATATGGGCGTCGGGTGCGCTTATGAGCTCCTAGCCTATCAAAGCTGTTTAAAGGGTATTGGCAAGCTTCAAGTGAATACCGCACGAATTGAAGAAGACCTGAATGACAGCTGGGAGGTTCTCGCTGAGCCGATTCAAACGGTCATGCGCCGCTACGGTATTGCAGAGCCCTATGAAAAGCTAAAGGCCCTTACCCGGGGACAAGCGATAACCCCTGCCGTCTTGGCAACTTTTATCGACTCCCTCGATTTGCCCTCTGAGGCTAAGGCATCTTTGCGGGCCATGACACCTGCTAGCTACACGGGTAACGCAGCGTGGCAGGCGCAAAATATTCGAAATTCTTGACGGAGTGAATTGAGCGTGTCTGAGCCACTACTGACCTTTCAATTCGATGAAAAAGCGTTTCTAGAATACTACTGGCAACGCAGGCCTTTACTCATGAAAGCGGCACTTCCCAGCTGGCAGTCGCCGCTCACTCCAGAGGAGCTGGCTGGCTTAGCTTTAGAAGACGACGCCGATAGCCGCATGATCGGCAAATCAAAATCTGGCTGGGCGTTAAAGCGAGGCCCGTTGAACACCACTGATTTTCAACGCTCCGATGATTGGACGCTACTCGTCAATGGTGTGGATCAGTGGGTGCCCGAGGTTGCGGCACTGAAAGAATGTTTGCGTTTCTTACCCCAGTGGCGTTTTGACGATGTCATGGTCAGTTACGCTGTTTCCAATGGCGGCGTTGGACCGCATTTTGATCGGTACGATGTTTTTTTAGTTCAGGGTACTGGACGCAGGAAATGGCGGCTTGGGGATTGGTGTGATGAAACCACCCCTCGAATCAATCATGAAGACCTCAATTTGTTGCAGAACTTTGATACGTCTCAAGAGTATGTTCTTGAGGCCGGGGATGTGCTCTATGTTCCTCCAGGTCTGGCGCATTGGGGAATCGCTGAAACACCCTGCATGACCTATTCTCTCGGGTTTCGGGCTCCAGCCATTGCGACACTGCTTGCCCGTTGGACCGACAAAGCCCTAGAACGAATAGACCCCGACCTGCTGTTAGAGGATCGCGCTTCAGTGGTCGAGACACCTGCGCCTGGAGAAATCACTCACGCACACTGGAACAACGCTAGGGAAGCGATAGAAAACACCCTGAGCGCCTTAGATGACGGCTCATGGCTGGGTGAGATTGTCACCGAGCACGGCGAATGCGCACCTCCCCCGCGCGAGGACGCAAAAGCACTGTGCCTACACACAGGCGCACGGGTTGCCTGGCATGCTATCGAGGGGCAGTGTTGCGTTTATGCGAATGGAGAGATGCTGTCTGTCCCTAGCTCTGCACAGCCCATTCTTGAGCGAATTTGTAGTGGAGACCGAATAACCCCAGCTGAAATCCAGTCAGTAGACTCAGAATTTTTGAGTTTTTTAGCCATGAGTGGCGTGCTTGTGGAAGCAAGTTGAAGGTTTAAAAATTCGCGAGGCTAATGTGGCAAACCCAATACACCAGAAAGGTTCTGCACGGAGCGCGCAAGATAAGGCCATCACGCAGGAGTTGCCGAACGTGTTAGCTGAAAGCTCTGAGAACCTATCAAGCATAATGACGTCGGCATGCCGATCAATCGATATCGCTAGCCCTGCTCTCGAGCCCGCGCTGTTCGACAAGGACGAGGTCGTTTCGGCCATAGTGGAGCTGGCTCGCAAAGGCAGGAATCCGCGGATTAGACTGCTTATTGCCAACGACAATCCCAGTAACCTTGAGCGACATCGGCTTGTAGCATTGACGCGGCGCCTAACCTCTGCGGTTTCACTGCGTGTTTTATCGAGCCATCCTGAGTGGCACCATCAAACCATCGTGATCGGAGATCAGCGACAGGTGTTGCTTCTTTTGCAAGGACAGCGAGAGCAAAAAGTACTCGATAATCCCCATAGCGTTACTCGCTGGGTTGATGTGTTTGATCGTCTTTGGCATGCGAGCGAACAGAGTTCGGAGTTGAAAAACCATTACTAGGGTTTACGCGGGGGCGCACACAGCCCATTAGAAATCCTTGGCAAGCCGAAGCCCTTAAACCGCTTCTCTTTAGACGATGATTCCGACTAAATTGCCCTGAAAGACCGGTTCATAAACCTTCAAACGATCGCACCCACCGCCCAAATGAGCGCCGGTTCCAAGATCGAATGCCATGTTGTGCCAGGGGCAAGTGATAACCCCTTCCTTGACAGACCCTTTTTCCAGCGGGAATTCGCGGTGGGGACAGCGGCTTTGCACCACAAAAACTTCACCGCGTTCTTGAACCATGAGCACCTCAAGGTGATCAACTCTCAGTGTCTTGCGGTATCCGTCGTGCAGATTGATGAGCCGGTCTAAACGTAAAAATGCCATGGGCGAAGGGTACGCCGGATGTTCGTTCTAGGGTAGAGGCAATCGGGTTCAAAAAACGCAATGATTACAGCTCGAACCCGCCCGGATCTAGGGCAGCGCAGCCGCATCAACAAGCGCCGCAAGGATACAGTGCCAGCGAGGGAGTTTTTATCGGACCGAGTCGATTTTTCTAGGGGAAGACTGAACCTAAGCGCCGCTTAAAATCCGCGACCTGAGTGCTGTTGCTGAAATTACCGAGGATAAAACGAGTCCTGATCCGCTCTGTGCTTTACCATGATCAAGAAAACGAAAGCAGCACCGACCATAGTGGTGTTCCATCTTAGTGAGCAAACCTCTAGTGAGGTGCGACGGGCAAACTGCATGAAAGAGTCAATAAAACTAAAACTCCCCACCCTGCTCAACGACTCTCCTATCGTCATTCAATGCCACGATACGCCAGATGCCGATGCGATAGCTTCTGGTTTTGCGCTGTACGACTATTTTTTATCAAAGGGGAAGTCAGTCACCTTGGTTTATAGCGGTCCCAATACGATTGATAAGCCGAATTTGCTCTTAATGATAAATGCACTAGATATTCCCCTCCAACAGGTTGCTCACGAGCATAACGAGGGGTTGCTGATTACAGTGGACTGTCAGTTTGGTGCTGGCAATGTCAGTCCCCTGCGGGGCACACCGGACAACGTGGTCATCATTGACCATCACCGCCAAGAGATATTTGATATCCCTCGCTCTGAAATCCACCCGAAGCTGGGATGTTGCGCGACCCTGGTGTGGACGCTTTTAAGCGAGGATAAAAGTTATGCGATTCCCGCAAATGTCGAGACCGCCTTGTATTATGGCTTGCTCACAGACACCAACAACCTGTCTGAAATTGGGCATCCTTCTGATAAGGACATGCTTGATTCACTAGCGCCAGATCTCTCACTCATTAATCGAATGAAGAGCGCTAACATTACGTTAGCGGATATGGAGACCGCAGGGCTCGCGCTGTTACGCACAAGCCACAATGCCGCATTTAACTATTCAGTGACCGCCGTCAAACCTTGTGACCCGAACATTCTGGGTTTTATTAGTGACCTGGCGATTCAAGTTGACGCCGTATCAAGTTGCGTCGTCTTTAATACAATTAACCAAGGCATTAAATTCTCGGTACGCAGCTGTATTCAGGATGTCATGGCCAATGAAATGGCGGCCTTTATCGCTGCTGATGTTGGGTCAGGTGGGGGCCATGTCAGTAAGGCTGGAGGATTTATAGCGGAATCAGCCCTGCGCCTTAAAGAGCCCACCCTTAGTGCTGAGGCCTTTTTGCTTAAGCGCGTGCATCAGTATTTTACGGGTTTCGATATTATCAACAGCCGCAGCCACAATCTGGATACTGAGGCTATGTCCAGATATCAGAAGAGACCTGTCACGCTAGGTTATGTGCCAACGCTAGCCCTTGCAGAATTGGGTAGTGAGATTCGAGTGCGCACTCTCGAGGGCGATGTGAATATCCTCGCCTCAGACGACGTGTACATCATGATCGGAATTCAGGGTGAGGTTTACCCTATTGAACGGGCTGTATTCGACGCTAGCTATGACACCACAGACGCCCCTATAACCCTTATCGCAGAATACATACCTCGGGTTTATTTAAACGCGTCCGAGCAAAATTTTGAGATTCTTGAGCGGGCCATGGGCTGCATTGCCAACTCACGTGTCTGTGTTCTGGCAACGCCTACAGAGAAGCCCACAAAAGTGTTCACCAAATGGCACGACGCCGGTTACTTCGCAGGCCAACCCGGTGACTATTTAGTTATGAAGGAGAGCGACCCCAACGATGTCTACCTTGTCAAAGGCGACATTTTTGACCGACTTTACGAAGCCTGCTGATCAGTACGGGACGCCAGCACATCGGGCCTTTCGTTCATTCGTCCAACTGCTGGGTAAGATATTGACCAACGGCGGCAGTCGGAAACGGTCCAAAATGCCCAGGATGCCAATGCCGAATTCCCTCCAGCGCCATAATCTCGGCAATTCTGCGTTGATTTTCTTCCAGGTCACACATAAAAAAGTGCGTGGCCGGCACCTCAGGTCGCAAAACACCCCCCCGTATTAAATCACCCACAAAGGCATGGGAACCGATGGTGATAACCATTGACCCGGGCGTATGGCCTGAGTGCGGTATGACTGTGCCAGTCATACCAAATTCGGCAAGATCAACGGTGCCCCCGGTTGCACTAATCTCTCGATCCAATTGAAAGGCCGGATATTGCTTGCCCTTGAGCGTCATGTGCAGCAGCTTGGCAGTTATTGAGGTGGGGCATAGGTCAACATCCCCCGCAGCTTCGATCATGGGTGTATCACCGCCTCCACCAATGATTTGAATTCCATAGCGCTCTTGGAAAAAAGCTGCTGTGCCTGCATGGTCAATGTGTCCGTGGGTCAAGATCGCAAAGTCAATGGTTGCGGGATCGATACCCGATTCCCGCATGAGGGCCTCATAGCGCATTTCATCCCCGGGATTCCCGGCGTCGATCATGAGGCGGTGACCATTCTCTTCCACGACGTAGACGTTTGCGGAGGCCACGTCGAACCGTACAATTCGGCGGTCTTTCGAGTCCTCGACGACTACGGCTTTGTCCTCTGAACACCCGAGGCAGAGTCCGGCGAGCATCACAAGAGGTAAAAGTTTTAAACCGTTAAGCAGTCTCAATTTTTGACATCCTTATGCAAGCAGTTTGACCTGCGGCTAAACAGAGCAGGCTGATAGGCGGCATTCCCATGATTACTCCGGGGGCCAATCCCCCACGGGGTAATTTTGCGGCTGCCGTTCGCACAGCGCGCTGAACGCTCATGAGAGCTGACTGATGCGCATGACCTCCATGGCCGCAGCCAGGGGTGTAATCACAGAATTCTGCACCTGTTGCTCAAGGTCCGGCAGCGCTGCCCGTACACCAGAATGACGGCTTAACCCCATTCTTAGTAGTTCATCGACCAGTTGCTGCATCCATGCCAAGTTTTGATGTGAGCGTTTTTTCTCGATGCCTTGATACGGCTCAGCCTGCGTACGAAACTCGTTAATGAGCGTCCAAATGTCATCTACACCTTCATTGTTGAGGGCGGAGCAGCTCAAAACTTTTGGTTGCCAGCTGGTGGGGTGTTTGAGTAATGACATGGCGCTCGCATAATGCTGGCGCGTCATCCGAGCAGTCGCAGCACTATCGCCGTCGGCTTTGTTAATGACGATCGTATCTGCGAGTTCGAGGATGCCTTTTTTGATGCCCTGTAATTCATCACCACCACCCGGAAGCATCAACAATAGAAAAAAATCGACCATACCAGCTACTTGGTGCTCCGACTGGCCGACACCAACGGTCTCCACAATGATGACGTCATAACCAGCGGCCTCGCAAAGCAACATCGACTCTCGTGTTTTTAGTGCTACTCCCCCTAAAGCGCTGCCGGCAGGCGAGGGCCTGATGTAGGCATTGTCCTCGCGGGACAAGGCTTCCATCCGAGTTTTATCCCCCAGTATTGATCCGCCGGCGAGAGGTGAACTTGGGTCTACGGCTAACACCGCAACACGATGTCCCTGACGCACCAGGTGAAGGCCAAAGGCTTCGATGAAGGTTGATTTACCCACCCCCGGCACTCCGGTGATACCGATTCGAATGCTATTGCCAGTTTGAGGTAGCAGTGAATTCAGTAAGCGCTGGCTCGATTCGCGATCGTCCTCGCGCTGACTTTCAACCAGCGTTATGGCCTTTGCTAAAGCTCGGCGCTGTCCCGCAAGGATCCCAGCGACATCAATGCCTCTTGGCTTTGATGTCATCTGGGTTTTTGCGCGTTAACAGCGTCCAAAACAGCTCTGGCGGCCTCTGGTATTGGCGTACCAGGGCCAAAAATGAGCTCAACCCCCTGTTCCCTGAGAAAAGCGTAATCTTGCTGGGGTATGACACCGCCCGCAATGACAACAATGTCTTCCGCTCCTTGTGCGCGCAAGGCTTCGATCAGCTGAGGCACCAGTGTTTTATGACCTGCAGCAAGACTTGATGCCCCCACTGCATGCACATCATTTTCTATGGCTTGTCGAGCAACTTCTTCCGGAGTTGCAAACATAGGAGACAAATCGACATCAAAACCGACATCCGCAAACGCCGTGGCTATGACTTTAGCGCCGCGATCATGGCCGTCTTGTCCCATTTTTGCGACTAACATTCTAGGTCGGCGTCCGTGCTGCTCAATGAAGCTGTCGATGTCTGAGATAATGGCTCTCCAGTCGCTGTCATCAGCGTACGCTGCACCGTAAACACCTGAAACTGTTTGCGCTTGCGCCACGAATCGCCCGTATACGGTTTCTAGTGCATCTGAAATTTCACCCACCGTGGCACGCCGGCGTGTTGCCTCGATTGTAAGCTCTAGCAGGTTACCTTCCCCCGACTTGGCCGCCTCGGTCAAGGCCTCGAGGGATGCCATTACCGCCGCGTCATCTCGAGACGCTTTTATCGCGGCAAGACGACTCAGCTGAGCATCACGCACCTGCCCATCATCAATTTCTAGGACATCAATTTCGTCCTTGGCGTCATTTTGATACTTGTTCACGCCAACAATGACGTCCTCACCACGATCAATCCGGGCCTGCTTGCTTGCCGCGGCCTCTTCAATGCGCAGCTTGGGCACGCCGCTTTCGATGGCTTTCGCCATGCCGCCTAAGTCGTCGATTTCTGCGATCAGCTCTCGACCCTTGTCCGCCATCTCTGCAGTGAGCGCTTCCATCATGTAGGAGCCTCCCCAGGGGTCGACAACCTGCCCTATTCCGGTCTCCTCCTGCAGTATAAGCTGCGTGTTGCGCGCAATGCGGGCTGCAAACTCAGAGGGCAGCGCAATAGCCTCGTCGAGCGCGTTGGTGTGCAGTGACTGGGTGCCCCCAAAAACCGCCGCCATGGCCTCAACGGTCGTTCTAACAATGTTGTTATAAGGGTCTTGCTCAGTCAGCGACCAGCCCGACGTCTGGCTGTGGGTTCGCAACATTGAGCTCTTGGGATTTTGGGGTTCAAACTCCGCGACAATCTCGGCCCACAACAGACGAGCAGCCCGCATCTTGGCGATCTCCATATAGAAGTCCATGCCTACGCCCCAGAAAAACGACAGGCGCGGAGCAAAGTCGTCAATGTTGAGCCCGGCAGCTAGCGCGGTTCGAATATATTCTTTGCCATCTGCCAAGGTGTAGGCCATCTCAAGTGCTGCATTCGCCCCTGCTTCCTGCATGTGATAGCCGGAAATGGAAATGGTGTTGAATCGGGGCATGCTGCTTGAACAGTGAGCAATGATGTCGCCAATGATTCGCATGCTTGGCGCGGGTGGATAGATGTAGGTATTTCGAACCATAAACTCTTTGAGTATGTCATTTTGGATAGTTCCCGAGAGCTGGTCTTGAGGAACTCCCTGCTCTTCGGCAGCCACTATGTACCCTGCCAGTACGGGCAACACAGCGCCGTTCATGGTCATAGATACCGAGACTTGATCCAAAGGTATGCCATCAAAAAGGATCTTCATGTCCTCGACAGAATCGACGGCCACGCCCGCCTTACCCACATCCCCCGTTACACGAGGATGGTCAGAGTCATAGCCACGGTGAGTTGCCAAATCAAAAGCGACTGACACACCTTGGCCCCCACCCGCTAGGGCGCGACGGTAAAACGCATTGGATTCCTCTGCCGTAGAAAAACCCGCGTATTGCCTGATCGTCCATCGGCGTCCTGCATACATGGTTGCCATCGGACCACGAATATAAGGGGAGATGCCCGGCAAGGTGTCGGTAAGCGGCAGGTCTTTTAGGTCTGCTGCGGTATACAGGGTTTTTAGTGGAATTCCCTCGGGGGTTTGCCAGGTAAAGTCGTCTGGACCCAGCCCCTTGCTCTGTTTCGTAACAAGCTGCGACCAATTCTCGAGATTCGCCTTTTCGGGATCGTAAATTTTACTCATGCGTCTTCCCCTGCTGGATCACTACCAGGCTGGCTGAGCTCAATAAGAACACCGTCACAGCTCTTTGGATGGATAAAGATAACCCTTGCACCGTGTGCCCCCGGAGATGGTTCATCGCTAAGAAACTGGTACCCCTTGTCTTTGAGGCGCGCTACGTCGGCGTCAATATCATCGGATCTAAAGCAAAGGTGGTGTATGCCGCCACCGCGTTTTTCTAGGTACTTAGCTATCGGCCCCGCGCCATCTAATGGATGTACCAGCTCAATATGAGTGGGCGGTAAGCTAAAAAACGCCGTCTTAGTTTGTGCCGCTAAAACGTCATCAGTACCGTCAAAGCTGAGGCCAAAATCCCCCATAAAGCGCTCGATCGCGGCATTGAGGTCGGGAACAGCAATAGCGATATGGTCAAGACTGGTAATCAAAGCGGCACTCCAATTTAAAGAAACATTTTCATGAGCTCGCGGGTGTGTTTCTTGCGACGCTCTGCTACAACATGTTCGGGCTCGATCTCAACTTTCTCATCAGGTGTTACCTTAAACAAAGGCTGACCTTTGCTAATAATGACGCCGTCGCCCTCGATCAGAACCTCATCAACAACCCCTGCAAAGGGCGCGTAAACTTTGTTGAACATTTTCATGACTTCGACAATGTAGACAGGCTCGCCGGCTTCAAAATGATCCCCAGCTTGCACATAAAGCGGCGCATCAGGAGCTTCGCGGCCGTAAAACATGCCGCCACTGACCGCAACAATTTCATTGGATTTTGCGACTGGCGGGGGCGCGAGCACCTTCGCCATTTTGGCTTGATGTGTTTCATCCAACAGGCGATCCGGAATGGCGATGCTAAGGTCTGTATTTACACCCAGCTCATAAAACCCGGTAAACCGCGCCATAGCGGGGAGCAGCTCCAATATTTCCATACCCGCCTGGAAACCACGATGCGCAGCGACAATCGCTGACCATTCGTCGGTACTCTTTCCTTCACATTCCGAGGCGTTGAGCAGCGTGGTTAAATCGTGCCAATTCTCTACCCCCAGCTGTTGACCCAAATCGCGATAAAAATCCTCAGCTTCAGACAAGGTTTTATGGTCATGATCCCAAATGACATGGGCCGCGGCGGCCCCCACCGACCAGTCCATTTTTAAAAAATGATAGGTATCCGATAGGAGATCGATTGGATTTTCCGCCCAGCTAATATGATCACCGTCGCGCTGAAAAGCGCCCCCGTTGACGCTGAGCCAGCCAGACAACAAGTGCGGCGAATCTAAAAGCAGCTTGATTGGGCGCAACAATAGCGACTGTTTGCTTTGCAAGACGTCTTGCAAAGCCGCCTGATGCTCTTGTGAGGCTTCGCCGATTCGTTGCCTGCATAACAACGTCCATGCTGCTTCGATATCAACGCGCTGCGCTTCCTTTGCCAATTCCCCAACCGCCGTAAGGTAAGGCACGATAAATTTCGTGGTGGGACGAGCGTTAATTTCATTCCCCAGAAACCAGTTGACCAAACCATAATGAAAACTAAGGTTGGTGTTGAGCTCAGGCCCTCGCATCGTTGTCTGGCGTAGGACCTCAGCCATATTTTGGTAGCAAGAGTTTCGGTTCTCCCCAACCGTTAACAGCAGAGCAATGTTGGAGTCGTACGCCCCTGCTAGGGTGTAATCCATGAACACGTCAGTGTCGGGATTGTGCAGGCTGATTCCCTGATCATCACGAATCTCGCCATCAATAGCGTCTGACCAATGTTGAATTTGACCGCCTGCACTGGGTTGGAGTGCATCGTTTGTTGCGTTGAGTCGTGCTTCTACGCTGTCAGCATATCGGGCGACCCGGGTTGGTTTAGGTAGTCGAGGGCCGTGAGCAGCAAGTAAGACCATGGCCTCAACCAGCGAATTGACCACGAAGGCATCGTTGGGATCCTCTGGGTTCTCAAATCGCATGGCATAGCAGAGTTCACTTACCCGGTGTTCAACTTGAATGCGGGTATTCATCTCCATGAAAAAATGCCGATCCCGATCCACGATACACTCAAACGTTGAAACCGAGTCTAGACCAACCGCTGAGCCAAAGAGCGCCGCCTCAGCCTCCATCGTATCGAGGGTTTCAAGATCCTGTCTCAAGACTGCTGTCGCCTCCGTTTGGTGAGCACGCTCAGCGGCCTCCGCAGCTTGAATTAGGCTCTCACGGGTGACTGACACCTCCAACAATTTTTGCTCGTGCATTTGTAGTGAACAGTCTCTGCCGCCCAAAGTGATGCACCAATCGCCATTTCCGATGACCTGAATTTCCTGATGTCGTGTGGTCTCAATATTGAGCTCTACCAAAACGTTTTTATTGTCACCGACCCCGGTAGTTTTCACTTCGGCGAGAATCTCCCGAACCAGCTCTGGGGTTCGTTCTGCCTCACCTAGGGCAACGATTCTTTGACCTTTGCCACCACCTCCGCCTATCGCCTTGAGACGCACTCGATTCTTGGGGTATTGCGCATTGATTTTACGCACCGCATCAGTGAGTGTTTCTGAGAGCTCTTCAACGGTATAAAGGTCAACGCCCTTTTTATAGCCCGCGGTAAGAATGATATCGGCGAGCGTCTCTAGTGCCTCAGTATCAAAGGCTGACGCAGGAACGTTCAGGCCCTCAGCTCCCGCTAACGCTTGCAGAGCTCCTTTGTCGGGATACTTTTTCAACAGCGTGAGCGCCGTGCCATTGTCAATGCCGGGCGTTACTGAGACACCAGCCTTCAGCGCCGTTCTTTTGGCCTCGTCTTTTAAGCCGGCGTCATGAACGGTTCTCGAACAGGGGCCGATAAAGTTGAGCCCAGCATCTTCCATTGCCGCGACCATTGTTTCGTCTTCTGCCATGAAGCCGTAGCCCGCGAACACGGCGTTGTAGTCACCGCTCTTTGCAATTGCAATAATATCAGCGATGCGCTGAAGACGTTCCTCTTTGCTGGCGCCGGTGTAATCCGGGACACGGTGAATACGACTGGAGTCCGTGAGCACTCTGAGCTCAGGAGCAAGGGCTCTCGGATACACAATCGAATCTTTTTCTGACAGCAATATTCCGAAATGGTGAATGCCCATTTCAGAAAAAACGTCAATGGCCTCCTTCCGAATTGGACCTCGGCAAATAATCAGCGGACGCATCCCGCTGCAATCGAAACGCTGAATCCACGCGGAATCACTGTTCCCCAATTGCCGATCTTGGTGAACCAATGGGTTGCTGAGATAGTGTTCGTTAGACACGCTTAAGCTTCCTGTGACCGTTATCAATGGAATTCGCGTTGCACATCTTGCAGCGCCGAGGGTTCGTAATGCCGTAGGCAAAAAGACAAATGATCTGTAAGTACCTGCCTTAGATCTGCGGGCATAACGATCTGCGACACGGAGCCTAGGCTTAATGCCTCTTCAGGGTTCATGATTTCGCGCTCGTAGCGTGACGCTAGCTCAGCTTCTTCGGCACGGACCCAGGAATCGACCAAATCTTGGGCAGCCGCCTGAGCTTCGTCATCGCTGAGCCCCTGTTGGCTCTGTGCTGTTTTCTCAGCCTCAATACGAGCGGCGGCCTCACCACGAATTTTCCGCAGCTCATCTTTATAAACATACTCCACACCCGCAGGTCCCATAACGGCAACGCGAGTCGTCGGTAAGGCCACGACAAAATCCGCCCCGGTCGGATAGTTGTTGTAGGACGCGTAAGCCCCACCAAAGGCATTACGAACCAGAACCAGAAATCGTGGCGTTCGCAAATCAACAATCGCGTCGAGCATTGCTCGCCCAGCTTGGACAATACCCCGATGCTCCTGTTCACGACCGGGAAGAAAGCCCGTCGTGTCCTCTAAAAACATCACGGGAATGTTGTAGAGGTTGCAAAATCGAATGAATCGCGCGTTTTTGTAGGCGGCGTCAATATCAATTTGCCCCGAGGCGACCGCCGAGTTATTGGCCACAAAACCGACCACGTTTCCTGCCATCCGTCCAAATGCGGTAATCGTATTTCGGGCGCGTTCAGCCTGCACCTCAAGGAAGTCACCGTGATCACAAAGCTGTTGGATCAAAATTGTAATGTCGACCGGTGTGTTGAAGCCGGTTGGTGAGTTAAATGCCTTGCGCAAAAGAATATCGATATCAACGGTAGAACGCGCCGCTGGATCAGTTGTGGGTTTGAATTGAGGCGCTGCAGCACTTGAGTCAGGAATGTATTTTAAAATCTCCCGTACCTTTTGCAGTGCCGACACCTCATCGTCTACAACAAAATCGGTGACACCCGTTTGACTGTGAACATTTGGCCCGCCTAACTCTTCGGGGGTGATGTCCTCACCAAGCACAGATTTAACCACCCCAGGTCCGGTCAACCCAAAAAACGTATCCTTAGGTTGAATAAGAAAACTGCCTTGGCGTGGTAAATAGCTGCCTCCCCCGGCGTTGAAACCAAACATACACATAATGCTGGGAACGACCCCGCTGACCTTTCTCAAAGCCGTAAACGCATCGGCATAACCATCGAGACCCCCAACCCCAGCAGGAATGTATGCGCCTGCGGAGTCGTTGAGGCCAATTAAGGGGATACCGCGTTTGGCAGCCAACTCAAAAAGCCGGGCCAATTTTTTGCCATTCGTCGCATCCATCGAACCCGCGCGCACGGTGAAATCGTGCCCGTAAATGGCAACATCACGACCATCGATCTGGATGATCGCTGTAACTAGGGAGGCCCCGTCGAGATTTGGTCCCCAATTCTGATAGAGAACTTGTGGCGCAGAGTCTGCCAAATACTGGACCCGCTCCCACACGGTCATTCGATTCTTCAGATGCTGACGCTGAATGCTGCGTTGACCAGCCGCCTCGTAGGGCCGCCTTTGAAGCTCTTTGCCCCGCTCAAGAGTTTGCTCGTAGCGTTCAATGCTGGCGGCTTTAATGGCCTCATTGCGCCGAAGTGGATTGATTAGCGTCGCGTGGGGTATCTCTGTGATCCCAACGTCTGTAGGGTTCTCCCGCTTGCCTTTATCGGTCATGGAAATTTTATATCCTGATGGTTTGTTGGCGCGGCTAAGCTACAGTGGGATCCCGTAGGGCACCCGATGTGTGGCGCTCCGAAAGCGCGCGCTCGTAACTTACGTTTAAGAGCAGTATTGTGTCAATTTGTTGGGAAAGGGTCATCAAAATCCTTGAAAATTCGTAGTACACATTGCCATCCAATACCCTATTCGGATGATGTAACCGTCTGGAGTCGTCGTTTTGCCGACTTAGATGGCTTCGCGATGCTCGACAGTCGTAAACGCGACACCGACAGCGGTCGCTACGACATCGTCACTGCACTGCCAGATCGATACTTTGACGTTGCTGATTTCGGCGGCAGTGCCGCCGATTGGATGGGCGCTATCGAAGCAGACCTCGACGCAAGCCCTCCTGGTACCTCACGTATCGCCATTGGCTTTATTGATTTCGAAACAGCCTCCACAGGGGCGCTTGGGGTATTCGGGGAGCCCTTAAAACCAGCTTCTGCCGCAATATACTCTTGGTATGTGCTGCAGGATCATTTCGAGCAGCGCGCCTGGCTTGTCAAAGATCCAAGCCTCACGGCAGAAATTGACGCGGTTCTAACAAAAAGGCTTCAAAGCGACGCTCAAGATGTAAACCTTAAATATGTTATAGAACATAGGTTTACCCCAGATATCTCGCGCGAAAAATACGAAGAGATGGTGGGCTCAGTAAGGTCCCTAATTGCCGCAGGTGATTGCTATCAGGCCAACATCGCGCAGCGTTTTCAGTGTCGCTATCGCGGATCAGAATATGGCATTTACGAAAAATTAAGGGATGTCGCCCCCGGCGATTACGCTGCCTTTCTCAAGCTGGGAACAAATCACGCGGTGATCTCACAGTCCCCCGAGCGATTTTTAAGCGTCGATGCCGGCTACATCCGCTCCCAGCCAATCAAAGGCACCCGCCCCCGCTTCTCGGATCCTGTCCAAGATAAGGCCTCCGCAAACGCCCTGTTGAGCTCCGTTAAAGATCGTGCGGAAAACATAATGATCGTAGATTTGCTCCGTAATGATCTGGGTAAAATCTGCCAAACGGGCACCGTTGAGGTCACGGAACTTTGCGAGCTATACAGCTACGACAATGTCCACCATCTAGTAAGTCGAATCGAGGGCAGACTTAAAACGGAAGTTCGGCCGGGGGCAGCATTAATCGCCGCCTCTCCAGGAGGCTCTATTACTGGTGCGCCCAAGAAGCGTTCGGTAGAGATTATAAAATCTCTCGAAGACAAGCCTAGGGGTGTTTATTGCGGGAGTGTTTTTGCCATGACCGCTGATGGGTGGCTGGAATCAAGTATCGCAATTAGAACCCTAGAGGCTATTGATGGTGTGCTGTACTGCTGGGGCGGTGGTGGAATCACGTGGGACTCAGTACCCGAAGACGAGTACGCGGAGACCTTGGACAAGGTCTCTAGCTTTATGCGCGCTCTGGACTCTTAATAGGTTGGCAGTTCAATGTGACTGTATAACGCTTCTCGTTCGACAGGGTTTGACCTAGAGAGGGCTTCCACCACGATATCCCGTGTTAAGTGCGGAGCTAGGGCTAAGATAAAGTCGTACATGTAGCCGCGCAAAAATGATCCCTTGCGGAAAGCAAGGCTGGTCACACTACTGGCAAAAAGATGGTCGACGTTGAGTTTAACCAGGTCATTATCGAGAGTTTCATCATGGGCAAGACCCGCAATGATACCGATCCCCAAACCAAGTCTTACGTAGGTCTTGATAACATCTGAGTCAACTGCCGTAAAAACAACCCGCGGTACTAGGCCTCGACTTTTAAATGCATCATCAAGCTTTGATCGGCCTGTAAACCCAAATGTGTAGGTAACTATCGGGTGCTCTGCCACTGCCTCGAGGGTTAAGTGTTCCACCTGTGTCAGCGGATGTCCTTTCGGCACCACAATACAACGATTCCAGCGATAACAAGGCAGGAGCACTAGACTACTAAATTGCTGCAGTGCCTCGGTCGCAATCGCAAAATCCACGCTGCCTTCAGCGGCCATCTCCGCGATTTGGGGTGGAGTGCCCTGCTGCATCTGTAAAGATACATTGGGATAGCCGGTCATGAAGTCTTTGATGATGGGCGGCAATACATAACGCGCCTGCGTGTGCGTGGTTGCTATCGACAGAGTGCCGCTTGTTTCGTCTGAGAATTCCTGCGCTACGCGTTTAATCGCATCTGATTTCCTCAGCATTTCTCCCGCCAGTTCGAGAATGACCTCTCCCGCCGGCGTGATGTGCGTCAGATGTTTGCCACTGCGCGCGAAAATTTCGACGCCGAGTTCATCTTCCAGCAAGCGTATTTGTTTGCTGATGCCCGGCTGAGAGGTAAACAGGCTCTGTGCGGTGGCAGATACATTGAGGTCGTGATGAGCGACCTCCCAGATGTAGCGCAATTGTTGCAGTTTCAAATTATCACCCCGAACTCGGACACGCTTGAAAAGTACCGCCAGTTGGGGCTCGGGGCCAGCGTTTTAGACATAAAATTGGAGTTTTTTATGCATTTTATGCAAAAATTCGCTACGGGGGGTTCGCAACGCCGTGTGGAACGTGGCCTGTGGTGATATGGCCCGCTGCTCGGTCGCAATGCGTTTGCTGATCGTCAAAAAATACGTCCGCTTGGTAGGCCTTCAAAAACTCTGTCTTATCAAGCCCCCCCAGAAAGATTGATTCATCGATACGGATATCCCAAGCTCGAAGCGTGCGAATGACGCGTTCATGGGCAGGCGCTGAGCGCGCGGTCACCAAGGCTGTACGAATGGGCGCTTCATCGACGGGAAAAGCCTGCTGCAATTGTTGCAGCGCGGCCAGAAATTGTTTGAAGGGGCCACCCTGCAAGGGCTCATGGCGCGCGGCCCGCTCGCTGGCAGTAAAAGCCTCCAGCCCATCGCGTTTGTAGACCTGCTCAGCCTCATCAGAGAACAAGACAGCGTCCCCATCGAAGGCAAACCGCAACTGCCGGTTTTCATTATCTGAAGCCTGACCTGAAATCAGCGTGGCAGCTGCTACTTGATTTTCAAGCGCTTTCCGCACGTCATCGGGTTCGGCCGACAAAAAGAGCTGGCAACCAAACGGCACGATATAGCGCCAAGGCGCCTCGCCTCCGCTGAAAACCGCTCGCGTAATAGGCAATTGGTAATGCTCTATCGAGTTAAATACCCGCAACCCCGTGTCGGCACTGTTGCGGGACAACAATACGACCTCCACTCTCATAGCGTCGCTAAGATTATCGTTGAGCGCTAATAGTTTACGCACGACACCAAACGCAGTGCCCGGGTTGAGTGGGACTTGCTCGTTGTCGATTTGGTATTGGGAATAAGCCGCCAGCCCCCGCTCCTCAAAAACCTGATGCGCGGTGTCCAGATCGAACAGTGCTCGCGATGAAATCGCGATGACCAAGTTTGCAGGAACGGCCGGAGACGCCAAATTAACCTCCGCTAGCTGATGCCGGGGTTCTTCTTTCCCCGGAAAAATACGCTCGTGACAGCCGAAACACTACGGGTGACAAGAGCAGAAGTCCAACGAGATTCGGAATAGCCATGAACGCATTTAAAGTATCCGCAATGAGCCAGACTATCCCGAGGTTTAAGCCGGCACCGACTGGAATTGCGGCGACCCAGAGAATACGAAAAGGCAAGATGCCTCGGGTGCCCACTAAATAAACAACGCAGCGCTCACCATAAAATGACCATCCGATCATTGTTGTCGTGGCGAACAAAATGACGCCCAACGTCACAACCCACTCACCTCCGGGGAAGCTCTCTGCGAACGCCATTGCCGTGAGAGAAGCCCCTGACTCGCCGGTTTCAAATACCCCGGTAAGCACAATCACCAACCCTGTCATGGTACAGACGATCAAGGTATCGATGAAAGTTCCCAGCATCGCAATCATGCCCTGCTCCACCGGTTCATTGGTCTTTGCTGCAGCGTGGGCAATGGGCGCGCTACCCAACCCCGCCTCATTGGAAAACACACCCCGGGCAACACCAAAGCGAATCGCCGCCCAAACGGTTGCACCTGCGAATCCACCTGCTGCTGATGCGCCATTAAACGCCGAGTTAAAAATCGTTTCAAAAGCTGCAGGCACTTGTTCGATATGCATCGCTATCACAATGATACTCATTAAGACGTACGCGATAGCCATGCTTGGAACAACCGCCCCTGCGATCAGAGCAATGCGTTGTATGCCCCCCAAAATCACGCTGCCCACAACCACCATTAAAACGATACCGGTCGCCTGCCAGGGTATTCCTAAGTTATCTCCCAAGACTTGTGCTACTGAGTTAGATTGCACCGTGTTGGCCAACCCAAAACCCGCCATAGCGCCAAACAGCGCAAAAGCCGTCGCCAGAAATTTATAACGCGGCCCCAGACCGTTTCGAATGTAATACATGGGACCACCGCTGTACCCACCCAAGGCATCACGCTCCCGGTACTCGACGGCTAAAACGCCCTCAGCAAATTTGGTGGCCAGGCCAAAAAGCGCGGTTATCCACATCCAAAACAGAGCCCCCGGACCGCCCAGCGCGATCGCTGTGGCCACACCGGCAATGTTACCGGTGCCTATCGTTGCAGAGAGGGACGTCATTAGCGCGCGAAAAGGTGCGATGTCACCGCTGCCTTGCCCCGCTCCTCCACCAAACAGCAAACGGAATGCGGTAGGAATGCGGCGTAGCGTCATAAAGCCCAGCCCCAAGGTGAGAAAAACCCCGGTCCCCAGTAACAAAATCAGCATGCCGGGGCCCCAGGCCACCGCATTGATTTGAGTAATAATCGATTCCAAAGCAGATGCCTCTCGTTATTTGAGCGTCGAAGTGTTGTGATTGACCGCCGCAGCCAATTGCTCACCATGCGGGAATATGCCGTATATACCTCCGGTGTGCACAAATATTATATCTTTCGCACTCGCAAACGCCCCGCGAGCAAGCTCTTCACACAGACCATGAAAAGCTTTGCCGGTGTACACAGGATCGAGAACGATACCTTCCAGGCTCGCGAGGGCTGCTATGCGCTCGTAAACAGGTTCAGTTGCTCGACCGTACCCCGGTCCAATATGAGCATCATTGGTATTAATCTGGGGGTTATCACAAGCTAGCGCGGGCCATATCTCCTGCGCCTCCGCAATGTCTTGATTGACCTTCGTGGTGAAATACTGAGCATCATCACAAACCGCGAAACCCCAAACGGGACACTCGGGCTTAAACAGTGCCATACCTAACGTCAGGCCTGCTTGCGTACCCCCCGACCCTGTCGCGGTGACAACAGTCGCCTCGTCGATGTTTGCCGCGTCCATATTGGCAACCAGCTCTTCCGCCCCGGCGACATATCCCCAAATTCCCAAGCCGTTGCTGCCCCCGGTTGGGATGATCAGTGGTCGTCTTCCCTGACTACGATGATATTCCGCACGGCGTTGCAGGATGCCCTCTAGATCTTCGGTATATTGGCGGGGGTCCACCGCGGTGACCTCTGCGCCAAACAGCTGATCGAGTAAGGTATTGCCCTCGCTGACAGGGTGACGACCTCGCAAAACAAGCTCGCAGTGCCAACCCAACTTCGCACACACATTGGCAGTCGCGCGAGCATGGTTACTCTGCAGGCCACCACAGGTAATAAGCGTGTCCAAATTTTGGGCCTGCGCGAACCCCGCAATAAATTCCAGTTTGCGGACCTTGTTACCCGTTAGCGTCGAACCTGAGAGATCGTCACGTTTTATCCAGAGGCGCTTGCCACAACCCCAAGCAGCACTCGCTCGGGGCAAAAATTCTAGCGGTGTAGGCAGCTGCGCTAGCGCCAACCTCTCAGGGTAATGTAGCGATGCGATGAGAGTTTACTCGGTGCCTACAGACTTGAGCGTGCCTTTCGGCAAAATCGCATTGACATGCAGTCGCTGAAATTTTAGCTCTAAACCACCAGACACCCCGAGAGTCAGATAGTTTTCGTCAAGTGCCGTAACCTTACCCAGCATGCCCGAAGACATCGCCACCTCGTCGCCCTTTTTAAGGGCAGAGATCATCTCTGTGTGTTCTTTTTGTCGCTTACGTTGTGGCCGAATGGCCAAAAAATAAAACAACGCAAATAAAACGACCAAAAACCCTATCTGCATAATCTCACCACCGGCCGGTGCCGGCCCGCCAGATTGGGCGTAGGCGCTTGATATGAACATGTTTATCTCCTAATGACGATGTCGTTGAATGAAAGAGTGCTGGATGCTGTCGTCATGCTTCAACGTCAGTATCGAAATCTATAATAAGCGGGGCGTGATCGGAAAATCGCTCATCCCTATAAATACTCGCCGACGCTGCCGTGGCCGCCACGCCGGGTGTACACAGCATGTAATCGAGGCGCCAGCCTACGTTCTTGGCCCAAGCCTGGCCGCGATTAGACCACCAGGTGTACTGATCTGGATCCGGGTTAATACGGCGAAACACATCGACCCAGCCGACCTCGTCAAAAACCTGATCCAACCATGCGCGCTCGTGAGGTAAAAATCCTGAATTCTTTCTGTTAGCGCGCCAGTTTTTCAGGTCAATCTCGCGATGACAAATATTCCAGTCGCCGCAGATAACAAATTCTCGCCGCTTGCGCTTTAACGCTTGGAGATGTGGCAAAAACTTTTCCATGAAAATTTCTTTACGGTCCTGAGCCTCATCTCCGCTGGAGCCCGAAGGCACATAAAGCGAGATGACACTTAAGCCCTTGAAATCTACCTGCAAGTAGCGACCTTGAGAGTCCATGGGCTCCCAACCCAATTCTGTCACCAGTTTTTTAGGCTTTACCCGACTAAAAACAGCCGTGCCGCTGTACCCAGGACGCTGCGCGTCATTGTAGGTACAGTGATAGCCCTCTGGCGAGAATACTGCGGGATCGAGTTGGTGGATCTGGGCCTTCGTTTCCTGAATGCATACAACATCGGCATTCTGCTGGGACAACCAGGTAAAAAAACCTTTGCGTTGCGCTGCACGTATGCCGTTTGTATTACAGGTAATGATTCGCATGAGTGCCGCTACTAACTACTCGCTTGGGGACGCTAGAATATCAAAGTCAACATAGAAACGGGGGATTACTCATCCCCAATTAGTGGTTGATTAGTCTAGGGATAAGCCGTCCAGAGCCGCCAACAGGTCCTCGTGATGGCTCTTCGTCTTGAACTTATCAAGCACAGCTTTCAAACGACCATCCTTGCCAACAATAAAGGTGGTTCGGAGTATTCCGTCAAACTCCCTTCCCATAAATTTTTTGGGTCCCCAGGCTCCGTACTTATCAGCAACCCCATGGTCCTCATCCGCAAGAAGTGTGAAGTTGAGACTGTCCCGCTCAGAAAATTTCGCCAAGCGAGTGCTCGAATCCGGACTGATACCCAGAACAACAGTGTTTCGCTTTGACAGCGCGGCGGCACTGTCGCGCAATCCGGCGGCTTGAATCGTACACCCCGGCGTCATGGCCTTAGGATAGAAATAAACCACCACGTTCTTTTGATCGCGGAAATCTTTCAGCTTAACCTGAACGCCCTCTTGATCCGGCAGAGTGAAGGTTGGAGCTAAATTGCCAACTTTGGGGAATGTCATCGTAGAAGCCCTTCTATGGTTAAAAAAATGCGTGACGCTGCCTGTGGATATTCACGAACGCTGCTCAACCACGACCGAGACTGATAACACTGTGGCGCACGGGAAAATCGCCACTGTGGCTATCCTCAATAAATTCCCTGAGCAACTCCCTAACGACGGGAAATGCTAATTCATCCCACCGTATATTGGCAGGTGACACCAGCTCAGTTTCCAAACTCTCTGGACCCACACCGTAACGCCCACCTTCGACACCACATCGGTAAAACATGTAAACCTGATTAATGTGGGGCACATCAAAAATACGATAAAGCGTGGGCTGCGTTGCGACAGCTGCCGCCTCTTCCCATGTCTCTCGGGCGGCACCTTCAGCAGTAGTCTCTCCGTTTTCCATAAACCCAGCGGGCAGAGTCCACAGGCCATAACGCGGCTCAATGGCTCTCTTGCACATAAGAATTTGCCCTTCGTGTTCGGGAATACAACCTACAATAACTTTGGGGTTGTGGTAATGAATGGTGCTGCAACCGGAGCAAATGTCTCGCTCTCTGTCATCGTCTTCGGGAATCCGACGTTCCGTGGGCGCACCACAATCTGGGCAGAATTTCACTGGGAGTCCTTAATCGGTTCGGGTGGCCAACTGGCCGTAGGAGCCGCGACTGAATAACAGCGGAGCCTCGTCTTCAGCGTCGAAAGCTACAACTTCACCAATCACAATATGATGATCGCCCGCCTCTATGAGTTGAAAACGCTTGCAGCTGAATCGAGCAACAGCACGCTCTAGCAACGGTACGTTGTATTCGTCGAAAACAAAGTCCTCTTGCACAATGCTGTGATTGTCTTTGCGGGCGTAGCGGCCAGACAGCGCTTGCTGGTCTGCGCACAAAATCGAAATACCAAAATACGGGCAATCGGTGTACTCCCTGAAGCAATCAGAGTCGTTCTGTATATTCCACAACACCAGTGGCGGGTCGAGTGAGAGTGAGCTGAACGAGTTGGCTGTGAGGGCTAGCGCCCCAGATTGGGCGTCATTTACTGTAATGAGGCACACACCAGTGGTAAATGCTCCCAGGGCATTGCGAAAGTCAGTGCTACTCATGGCCACTCTCCTGCCAAGACTTCTCCCGCTCGCTGTCTTCCGATTTGGCTCGCACCCAAATCACACGCCCATCGCACATATATTCTCTTTTCCAAAATGGTGCCTTAGTTTTTAACGTGTCCATTATAAACTGACAGCCCGCAAAGGCCTCAGAGCGATGGTCCGCAAGCACCCCGACCCAAACGATAGGGTCTTGCTGCTGAATTCGTCCATAGCGATGCACAATGCGCCACCCCCGCAGACCAAACCGGTGGGCAGCGGCCTCCCCCAACTCCTCGAGAACGCGTTCGGTCATGCCGGGGTAATGTTCGAGCTCTAAAGCTTCAATGGCACCCTGTTCGCTAAAATCCCGCAAATACCCTGTGAATGTGACCAAGCCAGCACCAAAGGTGTCGGCAAACAAAATTTCCTGCTGTACCTCTGTCGAAAATGGCGTCGCTTGCACCAGAACGCTCATATCAACCGCCGGTCATGGGTGGAAAAAAAGCCACCTCGTCACCGTCTGCCAACACATGGTCCGTATTGACCACTCGTTGATTGAGTGCATGCACCACATTGGGTTGGTACAACGTTTCCCGCCATAACTCACCACCCGTACTGGCTAAGCTCCCCTTGAGGTCCTCAAGGGTTTGTAATTCGGCATGATGCGCCACTTCTAGTTCTTCGCAATCGAGCGCTTCACGGATCAAAGAAAAAAATCGCACCGTCAGCATGTATCACCTCTTTGCCACGTTCCGCTGGCGCCCCCCGCTTTGCTTTCTACCTGAATGTCCTCGATGGTCATCCCACGGTCCACGGCCTTGCACATGTCATAAAGCGTGAGTGCTGCAACAGATACCGCGGTCAGCGCCTCCATCTCAACGCCAGTTTTACCGTTGACTCGGCAGGTCGCTGAAATTTGAACGCCCGGTAGCTCTGGGTCTGGCTCCAAAGCCACTTGGACACTGTTTAGCAACAATAAATGGCACAGGGGAATCAAGTTAGAGCACTGTTTGGCCGCCTGAATGCCAGCGATGCGCGCAACCGCAAAAACATCGCCCTTGGGCAAAGTTCCCTCCAAGATCGAATCAAGTGTGGATGCCTCCATACGGACCTTGCCGGTTGCTGTAGCGCAGCGCTCGGTGTCGGGTTTCATGCCCACATTTACCATGCTGGCATGGCCCGCTTCATCAAGGTGGGTGAGTTTAGAATTTGACATGGGTAAAGGATACCACGAGCCGGTTTTGCCACGCAGCCACGACTGGCCCCATATTATTTTGAACTTGGTCAACAAGGGTGACTGTGAAATGATGTTCGGGTGATGGTGAATTCCACTGCACCGCCGTCACGCACAAATAGCTAACTTCCTATTTTGGCTAACCCCCCGCCAACCTTCTGTCACGAGACCAGATGATGACTGATTCGTTAAAAACCGACCAAGATATAAAGGAACATCGATATCGATGGCTGGTTCTCGTGGTGCTCACGATTGTCTACACCTTTAACTTTATCGACCGACAAATTCTTGTCATTTTGCAAGAGCCCATTAAGGCTGAATTGAGTTTATCCGACGCCCAACTGGGACTGCTTACAGGCTTCAGTTTTGCCCTTATCTATGTGTGTGCAGGAATACCCATTGCTTGGCTTGCAGACCGCTCTAATCGCAGAAACATTATTGCGGGCTCCCTAGCCTTGTGGAGTGGCATGACCGCACTGTCAGGAATGGTCGGCAGCTATAGTCAGCTCGTTCTTGCAAGGCTAGGCGTAGGACTGGGAGAGGCCGGAGGGTCGCCACCCGCTCACTCAATGATTAGCGATTATTTTCCTCCCGAAAAGCGTGGGACCGCCCTGTCGTTTTACACCGCAGGAATTTATTTAGGCATTCTTTTTGGTTTTGCAGGGGGAGGCTACATTGCCGAGACATTTGGCTGGCGTAATGCCTTTTTTATCGTGGGCATACCTGGTCTTTTCTTCGCTTTCATCGTTCTCATTTTAGTTCGCGAGCCGCTGAGGGGTCGCTGGGACCTTGGGCAAACTGTCAAAAAGTCCAGCCTCAAAACGACCATGAGCACGCTAAAACAACGGCGGTCCTTTTGGTGGATTGCTTTTGGCTGCTCTATGACCTCGTTTGTAGCCTATGGCAACGGCAACTTCTATCCTTCTTATTTAATGAGGAGTCACGGGTTTTCTGTCGCTGAGGTAGGTTTTGCCCTTGGGTTAGTGTCAGGCGTAGCCGGTGCTATTGGCACCTTTATGGGGGGCTTTTTGGCGGATCGATGGGGTCGAAATGACAAGCGCTGGTATGTTTGGATTCCAATTATCGGAAATTGTCTTGCGGTGATTCCGATGGCCTACGCCATCCTCAGCGATGATGCCACGCTTCTTTTGTTGGTTCTGTTTCCAGCCAATATTCTTAATTCATTGTATTTAGGGCCAAGCATTGCCATGTGCCAGTCATTGGTCTCGCCCGCGATGCGGGCCATGGCCTCAGCGGTTCTCTTTTTCATCTTGAATATGATTGGACTGGGCTTAGGCCCTGTTATCGTCGGGCTTCTCAGTGACAGTTTTGTTGGCATATTCGGCGACAACAATCTGCGCTACGCCATGATGTGCGCGCTGTTGATGGGCCTCAGTGGCACTGCGTGTTTTGTTATGGCCGCGCGCCACCTGCTGCCCGATCTTCAAAAACA
>ERZ1047472.343-NODE-343-length-42607-cov-17.426913_pt1 | contig 42607 bp, 34 predicted proteins | sample MGYA00383095_ERZ1047472 | MGnify/ENA primary metagenome ERZ1047472 (study PRJEB29581, sample SAMEA5548365) | metagenome | biome: marine; feature: coastal; material: water | depth 1 m | study: Short-term variability in the microbial, nano- and picoplankton... | reverse complement strand
TGATGTTGCTGTCTCTCGTACCTCCTTTGTGGTTTCGGTACATGAACAAAAGGCTGACAGACGGTTGACTCTTGCTGTACAACCGCTAGTTGCCTCTGGGCAAGGTTCCCGAATAATACCCTGCTTCGTGTTCAAAAAAATTGTCATAGTAGTGCTGAATGTTTTTGCTTTCCCACAAATAGGCTGGCCGTAAAATCAAATAATGAAATTCAGGATACATGTATTTGTGCACCCATTTGAGCGGCTTGCTTTTTGAGGCACCCTTTTTTAATGTCTTGTGCACATAGGTATTCATCACAGAAAAATCATTGGACTGGTACAGGTGCACGATTTCATGGGTGTAGAGTTGAATATCATTTAAAACTGATTTTTCAAAAAGTATTAACCCTGGAAAAGCAGATGCACCAACATTAATAAATTCATTATTTTTGATTTGAGCAGTAGAAAAAACAAATTCTCCTGTTTGCCACGACTTTTTCCATTCAAATTGATGCCTTGCCAAAGCATCTACGGCAAAGACAAATGCCACGGGCATGAATTTGTAGTGTACCGAAAAATTGTCTTTTGTGGTAAATTCCAAGCGATTGAAGCCGATGTTTAGGTGCCACTTTTCCCAAAAATCTCTGTTCAAGGCGGCGTTTTCTTTTACCGAGGTTCCCATGGCATTTGCCAATTTCGCAGCCCATACATACTCCCATTTGTGTTGTTGCTGGGCCGCTCTCAACATACGTTTGCTTTCAAAGGTGATATAGCCACCCAGTGCCCCCTGCCACAACGATTTTTTGATGATTTTCCCCAAATCGTCCTCGGGCTTTTTGTTTAAAATGGCCCCCACCGTACTAAAAACAGCCCCGAAGCCTATATTGTAAAGAGCCGCTTCGGCATCGTTTGATTGACTTTTTAGGGAAGAAACATTTAAAAAAACCACCACCATAAAAAAAACACCACATTTTGTTTTCATAGATACGCTATAAGTTCTTGATAAAAAAAATCACCGTTTTTTCTAACACAGCACTGCTTGCCAACCAAAATACATGAAAATAAAACCGGAGACAAAGGAAAAGAAACAAGTGTCATTTTTGAGCGCAGAAAAAGGCGGGTCCACAAATAACCGCAGCAGAAAAAGGCCTAACGGCCGCTCTAGAAAAGACCTATTTTTGTAACAGCTCGAAAACCAACACCGTGCACTTGGAAAACTTCCCAAGTACGCGGTGTTACTGTGCTTCTTTTTTGAATGCGTCGAGGACTGCAGAGATCGAAGTATTGATTTTTTCTTCGGCGACTTCGTATTTCATATCCACTGCATCTTTCTCAGGAAATTGCTCAATCATAAGGGTTTGCGATGGGAAGGCAAACTCAACACCCAAGGCTTTCGCCAATTTTACAATGGCCATGTGCAAACGGTGTTTCGACGATTGCTCTACCCCCCATTCCAACGAGAGGAAATAGGTGTTGACCAATACCTGCAAGGCCGAATCGCCAAACCCTGTAAATTCTACATTGTAGGACTCTGTGAGGGTTTCGGGGTGTACTTCAATAATTTGTCGGACGCCTTTGACAAAAGCTTCGATCAATTCTGGTGGGGTATCGTACCGAATGCCCAACACGGTTTTGTAACGACGGTATTTTCGCAGGCCTTTGTTGTTGATCACAATCTCTGAGAGTTTGCTGTTGGGAATGGTGAAAATGGAGGTGTCTGCTGCGCGAATTCTCGAGGAACGGAAGCCTACTTCTTCTACGGTTCCTTCTACGCCTCCTCCCACAATCCAATCGCCAATTTGAAAGGGCTTGTCTAAAAAGATCATAAAGGTTCCTATCAAATTCTTTACGGTGTCTTGCGATGCCAAAGCCACTGCCAAACCTCCGATGGAGGCTCCTGCAATCACAGTGCGTACATCGGCGCCAAAGATGGTGAGCATTTTTAAAACCCCCACAAAAATGACCAAGCCTCGCAACAGTCGTTTTAAGATGGGTACCAACTGATCGTCGAGCTTGCTTTCTGTTTTTTCAGAGTAGGAACGATAGACATCCATCAGCACTTCTACAAATTGCAAGAACACGTAAATCCACAACAAGGTTTGTGCAATGTGAATGCCGCCCAATAAAAAAGAATTGACATCAATGCTGAATTGCAAAATAGGCAGGTATTTTTCTACAAAGAAAAAAACGAACAACAATGCCAAGGGTCTTGATAATTTTCGCAAAGATTCGTTCATGGAATTGTGTGCAAAACGCACCATAGAACGTTCCAAGCCTTTCAAGAACCAAAAAATAATTTTCTTCAACACGAAAAACAACCCGGCTCCGAGCAATAGCAAAACAACCATGCCGAGGTACTGCCACAATTCGATGGAAAAGACTTTGAGATGTCCTGCATTGGGGATGGTTTTTTTCAAATACTCTGTCCAAATAGGATAGACTTCTCGGTACAATTGTTGAATGGCTTGATTGGTTTCTCGGCTGTAATACCAGCTCCCGTCAATTTTTTCTAAAGAGATTTGAGGCAATTGACTGGGAAACAAGACATACCTGTTTTTGAGTTCCATGCCATTGAGGGTGTCTAAATAATTCGCATTCCGAGGCAGCGACGCCATGTTGACACGCAGGCCTTTTCCGTCTAGTACTTGTTTTATTTTGACGGCGATGTCCGCGGCCTCTTCTGCAGAACTTCCATAAATGGTGCTTGCAGATGATTGCAGGTCGTAGGTTTCTTTTTGCAAGAAGAAAAGATGCGTGTATACGGTATGGTAAGGAGATTCTAGGTTTACAGCTTCTTTTTTTTGTCCAAAAGACAGCAAAGAAACAAATAGCACAAAAATAAAAACGTGTTTTTTCATGGTCTTAAAATTAGTGAATTTTATAAGAAACAATCAAGCCCTCCTTTTGGGTTTTCTTTTCCGCGACTTGTTTTGGTTTTTGCCTTCGTTTTTGGGTTTTCCCAAGACACTCACAAAGGCGCCTTTTTGAGCATTTTTGGTTTTTCCTTTTCGCTTGCCTTTGGGTATGGTCACGGCATCGTCGTAGGTGTTTTTAACGCGGAAATTTTTTGGGTCTTTGGAAAAACGTTTGGTAGGCAATAGCCGTTCGATCAAATCGTTCCGTCCTGCCTTTGACAGTGTTTTTCGAATCCAGTCTTGGTTTTCTTTTTTGTACCAAAAGAAAAAGCGGTGTTGTTCGTCTTTTTCCTTTTTGGTTTTTGGGGTTTTCATTTTCTCCAGGGTGTACGGATGGTAACCGCTGTAATAAATGACCGTTGCCACCGTCATGGGTGTTGGGGTAAAACCTTGTACTTGCTCGAGCTTGAAACCCATGTCTTTGGTTTCTGCTGCCAAATTTGCCATGTCTTCCAATTCACTGGCGGGGTGACTGGAAATAAAATAGGGAATCAACTGCAAGTTTAGTTTTTTGCGGAGGTTGATTTTGTCAAATAATTTTTTGAACTGATGGAAATTTTTAAAGGAAGGTTTTCGCATCAATTTCAACACGGGATCTGACGTGTGTTCGGGGGCCACTTTCAAGCGCCCAGAAACGTGGTTGGTAATGACCTCTTCTGTATAATCCTCCAATTCTTTGGCAGGGGCATTTTTATTGAATTCAGGCACCAACATGTCGTAGCGAATTCCGGAACCGATGAACGATTTTTTGACTTTCGGATGTTTGTCTACCGCCTGGTATAGGTCGGTCATAGGGGCGTGCGAAGTGTCCAAATTGGAACAAATCACGGGGTTTATGCAGGAGGGTGCTACACATTTGTCGCAAATTTCTTGCACCTTTCCTTTCATCTGGTACATGTTGGCGGAAGGCCCACCGATGTCTGATAAATTTCCTTTGAAATCAGGCATGTTGGCCACTTTGTCGACTTCTTCTAAAATAGATTTTTTACTACGACTTGCAATGAATTTTCCTTGGTGTGCGGAAATAGTACAAAAGCTACAGCCTCCAAAACACCCTCGATGGGTATTGATGGAAAACTTGATCATTTCAAAAGCTGGGATCGGACCTCTTTTGTTGTATTTCGGATGTGGCAGACGCGTATAGGGCAAATCAAAGGAGGCATCTATTTCGGCTTCTACCATCGTAGGATAGGGAGGATTGATGATCACTGTATGTGTTCCTGCGTCTTGTAAGATTCGAGCCCCATAGGTTTTGTTGGACTCTTGTTCAATGGTTTTGAAATTGGCCGCGAAGGTTTTTTTGTCTTTCAAACAGGCTTCGTGCGAACTGAGGATCTTGTCTTCCCAGTTTTTATTCAAGGGCAATGCCTCGTTTTTCGGGCGCAAAACAGAGGTCTGTTTGATGGTGGTCAAGGATTCAAAAGGCACGCCTTTTTGCAACAACTGCACCACTTCTTTCAAGGGCTGTTCTCCCATTCCATAGACCAACATATCGGCGCCAGATTCTACCAATATAGAGGGTTTCAACTGATCAGACCAATAGTCGTAATGGGTCACTCTTCTCAAAGAAGCCTCGATACCGCCCACCAAAACAGGCGTGTCTGGGAATTTTTCTTTGAGTATTTTACTGTATACCGTCGTGGCATAATCGGGCCGAAAACCTTTGTCTCCATTGGGGGTATAGGCATCGGTATCGCGCTGTCTTTTGCTGGCTGTATAATTGCTGACCATCGAATCCATGACGCCGGAAGTCACGCCAAAAAACAACCGGGGCTTGCCCAGCTTGGTAAAATCTTGCAAATTGTCGTGAACGGAAGGTTGTGGCACAATGGCTACTTTGAGTCCGTAGCTTTCCAACAGACGTCCAATCACTGCAGGTCCAAAGGAAGGGTGATCGACATAGGCATCGCCACTAAAAAGAATGACATCCAATTCTTCCCAACCTCTCAGTTTTACTTCTTTCTTGGTTGTGGGCAACCAACTCGACAATCTCAATTCTTGCATGGGGCAAAGATACGACAATCCAAGTAAAAATGATTTCTCATAAAATGGAACTCTTTGCTAAAAAACATGCTGCTTTTTTTAGCAAGCTTGGAAGAAAAGTTGAATCAAAATTCATAAAACGCAGGTTGTTTTGAAGAAATGGTCCTCCGAATCTTTATAAAAATCAACGCAGTGATATCTTTTCAATAGAGATTCCATCATTGACAAGTCCCCAAAACCTCGGGAGTAGCGGGTATCCGATAGCAAGTGGTTTCACTTGAGCAGTCTTCGTTTGTACAATGAGTACGAACGTAAGTAGGGATGCATTCGGAGGCCATACAGGCATAGCTACCATCGCTGCATTCCACAACAGGACCGCTGTCACAATCGCCATAGGCAGTGTCATAATCGTCCGATGCATAGTGGCCTGTTGTTTTGACAAGTTGCTGATAGGTGCCTGAACAATAAGATTCTCGTGCGGCGCTATAACCTGCACAGTTCGAACAGTCTTCAGGGCGACAACTTATATCAGGAACGGGAGGAACAAGAACCCCAAGGTTCTGAATAAAAGAATTGAATTGTCTTAAAAACCACTCTGAAAAATGGTGAACAGTTTCGTAATGGGCATCTCCTGAGGACACACTCCCTATTTCGCTTTTTAACTCTGGGGAAAGCTCTGCTTTTTTTGTGTCGTTCGCATAGTACATATTTAGCAAGGTAAATTCTGAAGCTGTTAAAGAGGAAGCAACAACATCTATATAGGAGAAAGGCTATAACCTTTATGTAGAAAAAGTTGAAGGTGGAAATCATTCTTGGAAAATATGGCAACCACAACTCAATGAGATTTTAATAAAATATTATTCCATTGAAAAGAAATAAAACATTGTTCACAATCTTCAAATGACCTTGAAAAAACAAAAAAGCCCAGCATGGCTGCTGGGCTTTGCCATTTTATATGCAACGCAGAAATTACTCTTTACAGTCTTCTAAATTGTATCCATATCGATAAATAACCTCCTCAAATTCAGAGCCATGGTGCCCTTTGCGTTCGATGGTGAGTACATTCCCATCGCATGTGTAGGTGGCACGCCCTCCCATAGATGAAACACCTGGCCCACTTTGGTTTACAATCAGTGTGTCATTTTCAAAAGTATACGCTCCGTTGGTAGGAGAGGCATCGGCAATTGTAAAGGCATCCCAGTCGCATACTTCATCATTGCAATAAATGGTATATCGTATGCCGTCTTGGAAAATATACATTTGACTGTCTGTGACCTCCATGCGCCATTTTCCTTCCAAAGAGTAATTGGCGGGTGTTGACTGAGCGGTGGTTTCTGTGTCGTCTTGACAAGAAAAAATAAAAATTGCTACAATTAGCATAAAAATTGCGTTCTTCATGGGGTTTGGGTTTGGGGATTTTGTTGTTGCCTAAGGTACAATTTTTTTAGAGATACCTACGAATCTCCCTGTAAACATAATTTTACGCCATTTATCGAGCCCTATTGCAACCCACAAAAAAAGCACCTACATTCCTGTAAGTGCTTTGCGATTTAGAAAGTGGACCCACTTGGGCTCGAACCAAGGACCACCTGATTATGAGTCAGGTGCTCTAACCAACTGAGCTATGGGTCCTAAATCGAATGCAAAAATAGCATTATTTTACAATTCTAAGAATTTTAACTTGCAAAAATTAAAAACTTCTACACTTTGCGCACCATCAGGTTTTCGCCAAACTTCTGGAGCATTGCTTTCCGCTCAGGTGCAATGTTCATAGACTCCAAAACTTGAAAGGCTTTTTGCGTATAACTACGAATGGCTACTTTGGTCAATTCATCAATGGCATTGGCATTGAAAATGGCTTTTACTTTTTCTATTTTCAAGGTATTCTCCTCTAAATTTTGGCTGTACAGATCTAGCAAGACAGCTCTGTGTTCCGCATTCACATTCTTGAGTGCCTGAATGTACAAATAGGTTTTTTTGTTTTCAATAATATCTCCTCCCACCTGTTTTCCAAACGTCGCAGCATCGCCGTACACGTCCAAATAATCGTCTTGCAATTGAAAGGCGATGCCCAAATGCAAGCCAAAATCATACATTTTTTGCGCTTCTTCCTCGGAAGATTCCGCAATGATGGCACCCATTTTCAAAGCGGCTGCTACCAAAACTGAAGTTTTCAAACGAATCATTTCAATGTATTCTTCTACAGAGACTTCTTCTCTCTTTTCAAAATCCATGTCGTATTGCTGTCCTTCGCAAACCTCAATGGCAGTTCGGTTGAAAAGCGTAGTCAATCGTTTGTAGGTAGCTCCTTCGTACTTTTCCAAAAACTGACTTGCCAAAATCATCATCACATCTCCCGAAAGAATGGCCGTATTTGTATCCCATTTTTCGTGCACCGTCAGCTGACCTCTTCTCAAAGGAGCTGCGTCCATAATGTCGTCGTGCAACAGGGTGAAATTGTGAAACACCTCTATCGCAGCAGCTGCAGGCAACGCTTTTTTAACCTCTTGCTGAAAAGCGGACACACCCAGCATCACCAATACGGGACGCATACGTTTTCCTCCCAATTCTAAAATATAAGAAACGGGATGGTAGAGGTGTACCGGATTCTTTACCTTCAACTCTTCTTGCAAGTAAGTCAAAAAGACTTCTTTGTATTCTGTAACGCTCAACATGTTTTATTTTTCTGTAAAAATAAGGCAAAGATCTTTTTTACCAAGTAGAAATGTGACTATTTTGTAAACGTTGGAAACTTTTTTTGTTTTTAAAGTTTCTATCTGTTATTTTTGTTTTTCTATTCAGAGCCCCGTATGAAAGCTAAAATTTTAGAAACCGCAGCCGAAATGTTTTTATCTTATGGATTTAAGAGCATCACCATGGACGACATCGCTCAAAAAATGGGGATTTCTAAGAAAACCATATATTCTCATTTTCAAAATAAAAAGGTACTGGTCACAGAAAGCACCCTCAGCGTTTTTTACGAAATCAAAAAAGGCGTAGAAGCGATCCGAAACGAGCAGCACAATCCTATTTTGGAATTGTACGAAATAAAAAAATTCGTCAACAAGCATTTGAAAGATGAAAAATCAGCACCGCAATACCAGCTCAACAAATATTACCCTATGGCACACAAAAAATTGGTTGAAAAACAATTTGAGGTCATGGAGGAGTGCATATCGACAAACCTAAAAAAAGGCATCGCCCAAGACTTGTATCGCAAAGAGATTGACATTGCCTTTGTCACTCGTATTTATTTCAAAGGCGTCATGGGCATCAAAGACATTGAAACCTTTGCTCCCGAAGATTTTACCATGACCTCTTTGCTAGAAAATTTTATCGACTACCATATCCGAGGAATTGCAACAAAAAAAGGAGTTGAAACCTTGGAACGAACAAAAACAGCACAAACAAAAACAGTCCTATGAAACACAAAATAATTGTATGTTTAAGTCTTCTCTTTTCTGCTTGGCTACATGCACAAGAAGCAAAAACCAGCTTTGCTTTGAAAGAAGCTGTCCAGTATGCTTTGACACACAACAGACAGGTCAAAAATGCAGCTCTCAACATCCAAGCGGCCGAAAAACGAAAATGGGAAGTAACCGCCACCGGCCTGCCACAGATTTCCGGAAAAATTGACTATCTGAGCAACTTGGACACTCCTTTTCCTGCATCGGACGATCCAGACAACCCTTTTAGTTTCTTCTTTCCAAAGCACAGCATTCAACCCAATGTGACCCTCAAGCAATTGATATTTGATGGCACCTATATCGTCGCCCTACAGGCTTCTAAAGTGTTTTTGGACATTTCGAAAAACGCCAAACAGAAAACAGACAATGAAATCAAAAAAGCGACGATCAGTGCTTACACCACTGCTTTGCTTACCAAAGCAAGCATTGGGATTGTGGAAAAAAACATCGCAAATCTTTCCAAAAGCCTTGCGGAAACAAAAGCCATTTTTAAAAACGGCATGACCGAAGAAGAAAATGTAGAGCAATTGCAATTGACCCTAACAGGCTTGGAAAACAATTTGACCAATCTGCAAAAACTAGATAATATTACGCTCGGTTATGTAAAACTTTTATTGGGCATCAATGCACAAGAAAACATCACCTTGACAGATCGTTTGGACACGTTGATATTTGAGCAAGTCTCCTCAAATCTCAACAATTCAGTGACTTCAATTTTTGAAAATATCGACTACAAAATTGCAGCAAACAATGTAGAGAGCAAATACCTGCTGCACAAGGCAGAGAAATACAAACGATTGCCGAGCATTGCCGGGTTTCTCAGCGGCAACTATCAAAATTTCACAAACGATCGTTTTTCCGCTTTGTTCGACAAAAACACACAATGGCTGTCAACCCTCTCCGCAGGTGTCAGCGTGTCGTTTCCGATTTTCACTTCTCTAGGAGGAGAAGCGACTATCAAACGAACAGAAATTGAATGGGAAATCGCACAAAATGAATTGAAAGAAACCGAAGCAACCATTGCATTGGATATTTCGAAAGCAAAAAGCGATTATCAATTGTCCATCGACACCTACCACAACAAACAAAAATCCTTGCGATTGGCAGAACGCATTGAACACAAAAACAACCTAAAATTCAAAGAAGGTTTGGCAAGTAGTTTCGAACTCCGCCAAGCCCAAATGCAACTCTACACCACTCAGCAAGAATATTTACAAGCCATGGTAGATGTTATCAACCAAAAAGCAACACTTGAAAACCTGTTAAACCTCAAATAATCAATCGTTATGAAATATATCTATGCAACTCTTCTCAGTACTTTTCTTCTAACTTCATGTGGAAAAACAGAAGTCCGCACCTTAGACGCTATTCTCAAAACCGGCAGTATTGAAGAACTGCGTGCCAAGAAAGAGGAAATTGAAACAACACAACAAACTTTCGAAAAGCAACTTGCCGCCTTGAACGAAGCGATCGTAGCCTTGGATACTTTGAAAAAACTTCCGTTGGTCACTACCTTCAAAACCAACAAACAAATGTTCAAACACTATTTGGAATTGCAGGGGAATGTCAAAACAAAACAGCACGTTTTGATCTATCCAGAATTTGCTGGTGTCCTAGAAAAAATCTTCGTTGAAAAAGGAGAAAAAGTTCAAAAAGGAGATGTTCTTGCCACGATTAACAACGGAGGTATGAGTGCGCAATTGGCACAAGTAGAAGCCAAAGCAAGGTTGTCCAAAACCACTTTTGAAAGACAACAAAGATTGTGGTCTCAAAACATCGGTTCAGAAATCCAATACCTGCAAGCACAAACCGCTTACCAAGCAGATGAAAATGCAGTGAATCAACTCAAGAGTCAATTGGCAAAAACAACTATCACCGCTCCTTTTGACGGCACCATCGATGATGTAATCAAAGAAGAAGGAACCGTCGTTGCTCCTGGCATGAATTCGGAGGTATTTCGAATTGTAAACCTCGACAAAATGTACATCGAAACCGAAGTTCCTGAAAACTTTATTGCCAGCATTCAAAAAGGAAAAAGTGCGACCGTCTATTTTCCCATTCTGGGGAAAACAGTCACCACACGTGTAAAACAAGTAGGTAATTTTATCAATCCGAGCAACCGCTCTTTTAAGATAGAAATTGACCTTCCAAATGCAAAAGGAATCTTCAAGCCAAATTTGACAGCACGTGTCAAATTGAACGACTATACCAATCCGCAAGCTGTGTTGATTCCGCAAAGTATTATTTCAGAAAACGCAGAAGGAGAGCAATACGTCTATACGGTACAACAAAAAAATAACAACAACGAGGCCCAAGCAAAACGAACCATCATTGTTCCTGGAAAAACCCAAGAAAATGTGATTGAGGTTTTGACAAATCTTGAAGACGGAACAGAAATTATACAAGAAGGAGCCCGAAGTGTTACCGACGGACAAACGGTGAAAGTTGTCGATAGCTTGTAGCCACAAGCCTTCGAAAAAAAACATGAAAAAGCAAACAGTTACTGTAAAAAAACAAAGGACAAATGAGTAATAAAAAGAAATTAGACAAAGAGTTTGGCCTCTCCTCATGGGCGATCAATAACAAGACTACTATGTACGTCGTCATTGCCCTCATTTTATTTTTAGGATATGCCGCCTACCAAAGCATGCCTCGAGAAAATTTTCCTGAAATCAAAGAAACCAAGATTTACATCAGTTCCTTGTATCCCGGAAACACCGCCGAGGATATTGAAAAACTCATTACCAACCCCTTAGAAGACAAACTGAAAACGGTAAGCAATGTCGTTGAAATCAACTCAACTTCGCAGGAAGACTATTCCATGATTATTCTTGAGTTTGATGAAAACATCTCTGTAGACCAAGCCAAACAAAAAGTCAAAGACGAAATAGATACCGAAACCTCCGGAGAAGATTGGCCTACTTTCAATGGAGCAAAAGTAGAACCCAATGTATTTGACCTGAGCATGTCCGAAGAAATTCCCATTTTGAACATCAATTTATCGGGCGATTATCCTGTGTACAAACTCAAAGAATTTGGAGAATACCTGCAAGACGAAATCGAAGATCTGACAGAAATAAAAAAAGTAGACATTCGTGGGGCCCAGGAAAAAGAAGTAGAAGTTGCCGTTGATATTTTTAAAATGATGGCCGCGCAAGTAAGTTTCAATGACATCGCAGGCGCCATCTCCAATGGAAACGTTACCATGTCTGCAGGAAATTACATTGCAAGTGGACAAAGAAGAACCATCCGAATTATAGGAGAAATTACAAGCCCTTCCGACTTGGAAAATTTTGTGATAAAATCGGAATTTAACAATCCTATTTATCTGAAAGATGTGGCGACCGTTTCTTTCAAAGACAAAGACAAAACAACCTATGCCCGAGAATCCGGCAAACAAGTAGTCATGCTCGACGTGAAAAAACGCTCGGGAAAAAACATGGTCGCCGCGGCTGAAAAAATTCGTAACATCGTCACAACCACTCAAAATACCATTTTTCCAAAAGATGTAACGGTCAGCATTTCAAACGATCAATCCTCGAAAACAATTGGACAGGTAGACGATTTGGTAAACAATATTATTTTTGGAATCATCTTGGTTGTCACTGTTTTGATGTTCTTTCTTGGATTTAAAAACGCCTTGTTTGTTGGGTTTGCAATCCCGATGTCGATGTTCATGTCTTTGATGATTTTAGACCTGCTCGGATACACCATGAATACCATGATTTTATTTGGACTGATCATGGGGCTAGGAATGCTCGTCGACAATGGAATCGTAGTCGTTGAAAATGTCTACCGTCTGATGGACGAAGAAGGCATGAGTAGAAAAGCAGCTGCAAAAAAAGGGATTAGTGAAATTGCTTTTCCAATTATCATTTCCACAGCAACGACAGTTGCCGCTTTTGTGCCCCTAGGTTTGTGGCCAGGTGTGATGGGACAATTCATGGTTTATTTTCCGATTACCCTTTCTGTAGTACTCGGTTCCTCTTTGTTTGTAGCCATCTTTTTCAACTCTGTATTGGTGTCACAATTCATGACCACAGAAGACAAGGACATGCCTTTGAAAAAAATTGTATCCATCTCTGCGATTGTGGGAGGGATTGGGCTGTTTCTATTTTTCGGAGCAGGCTCTGCCCTGGGAAGTATCCTAGTGTTTACTGCCATACTCTTGTGGGTCTACCGCTTGTTTTTAAGAAAATGGGCAAATTATTTTCAAACCAAAACATTGAGGCACTTAGAAAATTATTACGAAAAAACCTTGAAAAAAGCCTTGACAGGATGGAGAACCTATGCCATCGCCATCGGAACTTTTCTCTTGTTGATTGTCGCTTTTGCATCTTTTGGCGAATCCGTGAAATCCCAACGAACAAAAATCGAATTTTTCCCGGACAACACACCGAATCAAATTATTGTGTATATCGAGTATCCACAAGGAACCGATATTGAAAAAACCAATGAAATTACAAAGCGCATCGAAACAAAAGTTTACGAGGTATTGAATGAAGGAACTTACATGGATGGCACTCACAACTTTCTGGTAGAAAGCGCCGTGGCTCAAGTAGGAGAAGGAGCAGGGAATCCACAAACCGATGGAGGCTCCGCCTCAGAAATGCCCCACAAAGGAAAAATCACGGCTTCCATGCGTGAATACAAATACCGAAAAGGCGAAGACAGCAAACTGTTGCTCTACAAAGTGCAAAAGGCATTGGTAGGAATTTACCCAGGAGTACTGATCTCGGTAGAAAAAGACGCTGCCGGACCCCCTGCTGGATCTCCTATCAATATTGAATTGGAAGGAGAATATTATGCAGAACTGATTGTTACTGCTGAAAAAATGCGTGATTTCATCAATACTCGAAATATTGCAGGCATTGACGAATTGAAAATAGATGTGAACCGTGACAAACCCGGCATGCAAGTAGTGGTGGATAGAAAAAAAGCAGGAGAACTTGGGGTCAGTACCGGGCAAGTAGGCCAACAATTGCGAAATGCTATTTTTGGAGGCAAAGCAGGTGTTTACAAAGAAAACGGCGAAGATTACGACATCTATATTCGTTTCAACAAAGAAGATCGTTACAATACCAGTGCCCTTTTCAATCAGAAAATCACCTTCAGAGACATGGCTTCAGGTAACATAAAAGAAATCCCTGTTTCAGCAGTCGCACAACAAAAAAACAACTCTGGATTTAGTGCCATCAAACACAAAGACACCAAACGTGTGGTGACGGTATATTCTGCTCTTGCACCAGGCTATACAGATGCCGGAGCGATTGTCAATCAAATCCAAAATGAAATGAAAGGTTTTGACCAACTGCCCTCAAATGTTCAAATTGACTACACGGGTCAAATCGAAGAACAAAACAAGCAAATGGCCTTTTTAATGGGCGCCTTTTTTACGGGATTGGCCTTGATTTTCTTTATCTTGATATTTCAATTCAACTCCGTTTCCAAACCCGCCATTATCATGTTGGCCATCTTTTTAAGTTTGATTGGTGTTTTCGGAGGAATTGTAATTACCGGTGCTCCCTTTGTCATTATGATGACCATGATGGGTATCATCTCTTTGGCGGGTATCGTTGTCAACAATGGAGTGGTTCTCTTAGACTATACCCAATTGCTCATCGATCGAAAAAAAGAAGCACTTGGCTTGGAGGAAGCCGCTTATTTGAAAATAGATGCCTTGCTTGAATGTGTTGTGCTCGCAGGAAAAGCACGTTTACGCCCTGTATTACTGACTGCAATTACGACGATATTAGGATTGATTCCTTTGGCTATTGGGTTGAACATCAACTTCTACACACTGTTCAGTGAATTTGACCCTCACATCTATTTTGGAGGAGACAATGTTATTTTCTGGGGACCTTTGGCATGGACGGTTATTTATGGACTGTTTGTTGCTACCTTCTTGACGTTGATTGTAGTTCCCATTCTATTTTTCTTGGTGACGCAACTTAAAATGTGGTGGCAATTGAAAAGAGACTAAAAAACAATAAGGGGCGCATGTCACAAAGCATGCGCCCCTTCTTTTAACAAATTACGGCTCCTCGAAACACCTCCTAAAAATGCGTGAATTATCGTAACTTTGACTGCCTCATGAAAAAGATCAAAACATACACCTTGACAGAAGCCAAAAGAGCACTTGAACACTATTGCATTTACCAAGACCGATGTCACAAAGAAGTAGAGGACAAACTCTCTAAAATGAGGCTCATTCCTGCAGTAATCGAGGAAGTCATCACACATTTGATCACCGAAAATTTCTTGAACGAAACACGTTTTTCACAAAGCTTTGCGAGAGGGAAATTTCGTATAAAAAAATGGGGAAAGCTGCGAATCACCCGCGAGTTGAAATACCGAAATATCTCAAGCTATAACATCCAAAAAGGGATGGAAGAAATTGACACTCAAGAGTATCAAAAGACCTTGGAATTGTTGCTGAAAAAAAAAATGGCGCAATTCGATGAAAGCACGCCACAGGTGCGCAAGAAAAAAACCCTCGATTATTTAATGCGACAAGGATTTGAATACACTCGGATCAACGACGCTTTTACGGCTCTTTTTTCTTAGATGATTTTTTCACTGCTACTGGCGGCTGTGTTGGAGATGTTCGGAAATCAAAAATTTTTTCATCAAAGTGGACCTCCTCGTCGAGTAATTTACGCGCATAAAACCCGTTTATTTTAGCATTGACAGCATTGAAAACTCCCATAATTTTCGCCGTTTGTTCGACCACTTCCTCGGCTTCGATCACTGTAATTTCCGACATGTCTTTCAAACGCAATACTTCCGAATTCAACACATTCAAACGCGCATCAAAACCCAGTGTTTTCAATTCTTTGACAGGAAAAGAATCTCTAATCTTGGCAACAATTGCATAGAGATCTTCTGACATTTCCAAAGCCGTCTGTGGACTCGTAAGAAGATAGTGCTCCTTTAAAAAATGAGTCAACTTCTCATAACTTGTCCAGTCTTTGATTGCTTGTTTTGAAACCGCTGTCAACTCCTCCTCAAACGCATAGGTTCTTTGCTCTTGAAAAACAGACTGGGTAGTTGATTTTTGCCGGACTTCCTCTGGCGTATTTTCTTGCTTGCTCTCACAAGAGGCAAGAAAAGCAATCATAAAGAAAAAAAGAATCTGAAATCTCAAAAGCAAATCGTGCGTTTTTTATGTTGCGAAGATACAATTATTCAAAAAATAAATTGGCTTCGGTCTGTATTTTCAATACAAGCGCATCAGCATCCAAGATATCACTTCTCGTATGTACGTCTTATCCATTTTTTACGAACGAATTTGTCTCGAAAACTACCCTGTTTTTTTAAATATTCTAGGATACACAAACTCTAACCCTTACCTTTGCTACTATCTCAACTAAAAAAATGATGATTTCTTCAGTGCTCACAGCAGTCCTCGTTTTAATTCTTCTCCTATTCGAAAGTTGCAAAACACATTTATCACAGCTTAAAAACAGTGTTTTATATACTGCATCTACGATTAAATATAATAAAACCAACTACTGTATTGCTTCCCGAAAAAACACGGCGTCTTTGTCAGAACGAGCAAACTCAGTGAAAAATATGTGTATTTTGTCTCTAAAGAAATCATTCTTCGTATGCAAAGTGCCTACAACATCAGAGGAAGCAAAAACCAGATTCGCATCTTTTACATGAAAAATTTAACGCTCTCTAAAAAAAACCGCTCTGAATATGTTGACTAATTTCGAATCCATTCCGGAAAACTCCAAAGTATGGATTTATCCCGCTAGCAGAAAATTGTACCCGCAAGAAATTCCTGAAATCAAGAGCAAGCTGGAAGTATTTCTAAAAAATTGGGCACAAAACAATCAAAGCATTCCAAGTACATACAAACTTGTTTACGATCGTTTTATCGTCGTCTTCACAAGTCCTGAAGTGGTGTTAGAAACAACAACCATCGACCAGTTGGTTGGTTTTATTTTACAACTCCAAAAAGAGTACGAACTCGAGCTTCTTGACAAAATGAACGTGTGTTTCAAACAAGGAGCGCATGTGCAATACAAAGACCTCAAAAGCTTTAAGCAACTTGTTAAAAACCGTTCCGTGAATCGCAATACGATTGTCTTTGACAACAGGGTAGCTACGAAAATCGAATTTGATAATTTTTGGGAAATTCCGGCCTCAGAAAGTTGGTATGACAACCTATTTTAAAAGTAGCCGTTTCTAAAATGCTTTCAACGACTCGATAAACTCGTCGATTTTTTCGCTGTTTTCTACAGAAAAATCGCCAATTTTCGTTCGGCGCAAAGCTGTCAGATGTCCTCCAGAATTCAAGGATTTTCCAAAATCATAGGCCAACGAACGGATATACGTCCCTTTGCTACACACCACTCTAAAATGCACATCAGGCATGCTGATTTTTGTGATTTCAAAAGCGTCGATCTGAATTTTCCGCGCGGGAATTTCAGTAGTTTCTCCTGCTCTTGCCAACTCGTACAAACGCTTTCCGTCTTTTTTTAAGGCTGAAAAAATAGGTGGTTTTTGATCTTGTTCACCGACAAACTTGCTCGCCATTTCCCGTATTGCCTTCTCCGTAATATGGTCAATGGGGTAGCTTTGATCTATTTCAGATTCCAAATCATAACTGGGAGTCGTAGCTCCCAAAGCAATGATACCCGTGTATTCTTTTGTTTGCGCTTGGTACTGCGCAATTTTCTTGGTAAATTTTCCTGTACACAAGATCAACAACCCCGTAGCCAGAGGATCTAATGTCCCTGCGTGGCCTACCTTTATTTTTTTAATGGAAAAACGCTGTCGAATTTCCCACCTCAACTTATTGACAACTTGGAAAGAAGTCCAGTTCAAAGGCTTGTCTATAAGGAGCACCTCCCCCGTCTTAAAATCCTTTTCTGTTCGCATCATTACAAACTCAAATTGTAAATAAAAAAGTGAATCACTAACAACACAATTCCTATAAAAACTCGGTACCATCCAAAAACCTTGAAGCCATTTTTACTTAAAAAACTGATAAAAGACTTGATGGCCAAAAGAGCTACCACAAAAGCAATGGCATTTCCAAAAATTAGATAATTGATCTGATCACCACTCAATTCAAATCCTGCTTGGTAATAATCGTAACTTTTTTTAGCCGTGGCTCCTAACATGGTAGGCACTGCTAGAAAGAAAGAAAATTCAGCCGCTGTTTTTCTATTGACCTTTTGAGTCATTCCTCCAACAATACTCGCGCCACTTCTAGAGGTTCCGGGAATCATGGCCAAACATTGAAAAAATCCAATTTTCAAAGCCGATGAATACTTGATTTCTGAATGTGCTGTGGCGTTCTCTGAAGCTATAATTTCGTTCTCTTTGAACCAATCGTCTACTTTCAACAAAACAATTCCTCCTAGAATTAAAGAAACCGCAACGATGACAGGGCTTTCTAAAAAAAGATCAATAGCATCGTTGAACAACAAACCCAAAACGAGAGCTGGCAAAAAAGCAACCCCTAATTTCAAATAAAAATCGAAACTTTGAAAAAATCGTTTCCAATACAAAGCCACTACCGCTAAAATAGCACCCAATTGGATGACAATCGTAAACAATTTGGTAAAATCATCTTCCGCAATTTTCATAAAGGACGATGCGATGATCATATGTCCCGTTGAAGAAACAGGCAAATATTCTGTAGTCCCTTCAATAATTGCCAAAATAATAGCAGCGATACTATCCATTCTATCTGTTAGGTGTTGATAAAATCGCATAGACTTCTATCCCAAAACCAATTAAAACGAGGGTAGGTGCCAAACGGATTCTTTGAAAATTATACAAGGCCTCATTGAACAACTCAGGCTTGTCACTTCCACCTCCTGCCATAAAGGCAAACCCAGTAGCAATAAACAACAAACCGATGAGCATCCATCGATAATTTTTTTTGCCAAATAAAAATTCACTTTTTATTTTTTTATTTTTCATCTGTCCTTTTTTGTAGGCAAAGCCTATTTTTAACTCGTTCAAAATTCTCTATGAATAGTAGAGCTGATCTGTTTTTAAATTCAAAAATCGTTGGGTAGCAAAAAACGTACTCAACCATGTGATGACAAAACCTGTGCTAAAAACACCTGTGAAAACCAACAACAATTCTTTTTTATTGACCCACAATTGCAGTTCTGGAAAATATTCATCTAGGTAGTAAAATAAAAATCCCAAGCCGACACTCGCCAAAAACGAACCTGCCAACCCCAATCGGATCCCACTCCATAAAAAGGGGCCTCTGATAAAACGCTTTGTAGCACCTACCATCTGCATGGTTTTGATCGTAAACCTTTTCGAATGCACAGACAAACGAATAGAGCTATTGATCAATAAAACAGCAACCAAGCCGAAAAAAGCAGCGACAACCACAATCCAAAAACTTATTTTTTGAATATTTTGGGTCAACAATTGTATCAAAGGCTCGTCATAAACCACCTCTGTTACATAGGTATTTTCGAGCAACTCATTTTTAATGTCCACCATTTTCAGCGGAGAAACAAAATCAGATTTCAAATAAATATCGATGGAATTTTTCAAAGGGTTTTTCCCTAAAAAATCTAAAAAATCTTCCCCAATGTCTTTGCTGTACATTTCAGCAGCTTTTTCTTTGGATAAAAAACGAACCGTTTTCGTGTATTTTTTTGTCGTCAAAAGTGCCTCCAATTTTTTCGTTTGACTGCGCGTTACCTGGTCTTTTAAAAAAACCGTGATGGCTACTTTTTCTTTAAAATATGCCGCTATTTTATTTGACTTCAACAGGAGCATCCCCAAAACACCAATCATAAACAAAACGAGTGCAATGCTAATCACCACAGAGAAGTAAGACGATTTCAAACGTCTTTTTTGATACCTTTCGAAAGAGCTGCTCATTTCATCTTTAATTTTAAAGTGGCAAGTTACTAAAATAATAAGGTTTGAATCCTCTTTTTGCTTCAAATTCTTTGAAAAGAAGCGGCGCATCCGAATCCATTCGAGTGGGATTTTAGGAGCCCGAGAAAACACCTGTCGATCGTACCCATCATTCTTAAATATTATCTTAAATTTGCCCCATGGAAGAAACGAACAGACAAAAGAAAATTGCCGGAGTTATTCAAAAAGATTTGGTTGATGTTTTGCAAGGAGCAGCGCAAGCAGGAATGCAAGGAGTGATTATTTCTGTAACACGTGTGCGGGTCACAACAGATTTGAGTCAGGCACAAGTTTTTTTAAGCATCTTTCCTTCCGAGAAAAGAGACGAATTGGTAACCGCTATTCAGAGCAATTCGCTAAAATTACGACACGAATTGGCACGAAGAACCAAACATCAATTAAGGAGAGTGCCCAATTTGACCTTTTACGGAGACGACTCATTGGACTATATTGAAAAAATAGACGCCTCGTTAAGAGGAGAAGATACAAACCCTATTCAACATCCTGCTATTTTACCCAAAAGGAACAAATCATAAATTTGAATTTTTCGCTATACATCGCTAAAAGATACTTGTTGACAAAAAGCAGTAACAATGCCATTAACATACTAACTGTCATTGCTACACTAGGCGTTGTTGTCGGTTCCTTAGCTCTGTTTTTAGTCCTCTCTGTTTTTTCTGGACTAAAAACCTTTAGCGCCACTTTCTTAAATAGCACCGATCCAGATATCAAAATCAGCGTACAAAAAGGGAAATCCTTTCACTTGGACTCCTCGCACGTGTCTTTTCTAGAACAAGAAAATGACATCGTCTCTTATTCGAAAATCATCGAAGAACGCGCTTTCTTCAAAAACAAGCAAAAAGAGCAAATTGCCCATCTCAAAGGAATCGACAAAAAATATACCCATGTTGTTCCTATGGATTCTGCTGTTTTTGCAGGAAAATGGATTGATTTTCAAAGCAATAGTGCCGTTGTTGGAAATGGAATAGCCACCAAACTCTCATTGGGGATTCTGAACTATGGGGAGCCTTTGAAAATTTTTGTACCAAAACCTGGCACAAAATACACAACCGACCCCAGCAAGGCTTTTCGATTTATAAATACCCAAACGGTCGGACTGTTTTCTGTCTCCGAAGAGCTCGATCACAAATTTGTCTATATACCATTGGAACTCGCCCAACGTTTGTTGCAATACGAAAGCAATCAAATCGGAGCCCTCGAAATAAAAACAAAACCCGCACAAATAGCCTCCGTTATTGAAAAGTTGAAACAGCACTGGGGCCAAGATTTCAAGATCGCTTCAAGAGAAGAACAGAATTCAGTTTTTTACAAAATCTTAAACACCGAAAAACTAGTTGCTTACCTTATTTTTACGCTCGTACTCATCATTGCACTTTTCAATGTGATAGGATCTATCATCATGATGATTCTCGACAAAAAGAAGAATCTAAAAACGCTTTCTCACTTGGGCGCCGACTTGAAAGAAATCAAAAATATTTTTTTAATACAAGGGTTTTTATTGTCTTTTTTTGGATTGGTTGCAGGAACCAGCCTCGGGACGTTATTTATTTTTCTACAGAATAAATTTCACCTCTTCATGATTACGGACAGCATTGCATACCCCATTGAATTTCAATCGAAAAATCTAGCGATTGTGTCTGTAACCATTCTTCTTTTGGGGTGGGTTGCTTCTAAAATTGCGAGCAGCAGAATTACAGATAAGTTCATTGCATAAAAATTAAGGCACGCTTTCTCAACTAAAAATGAATGAATCCAAAACATTCGAAGCGTATGTTCGGGACGAAAGAGCAATCCGTACAGATGTTCAGTTCCTTCCTACACAAATGTTTTGTCTCCAAATTTTTCCAATACCTCGTCAAATGCGGCAAACACTTCCTGCGCATCGTTTGAAGTAACCATTTTCATGCGGTATTCTTTGAAATTTGGAATTCCTTTGAAATAGGTTCCATAGTGACGTCTGGTTTCCAAAACTGCCAAAATCTCTTTTTCTTTCCAAGCAATTTCCATTTCCAAATGTCGACGAGCAACAGCCACACGCTCAGCAATTGTCACAGGAGGCAAATGTTCTCCTGTTTGAAAAAAATGTTTTACTTCCTTAAAAAACCAAGGGTTTCCAATACTTGCCCTGCCAATCATCGCGCCGTCTAAACCATACTCATCTCTCATTTTTACCGCCGCTTCTGGCGTGTTTACATCGCCATTTCCGAAGACAGGAATGTGCATTCTCGCATTATTTTTAACGGCTGCAATGGGCTTCCAGTCGGCATCGCCTTTGTACATTTGCGCTCTGGTTCTTCCGTGTATCGAAATCGCAGCACATCCAACATCTTGCAAACGTTCGGCTACCTCTACTATTTTTATAGAATCGTGGTCCCAACCCAAACGTGTTTTTACAGTGACCGGCAAATGGGTATGCTTTACCATCGCCTCAGTCAAAGAAACCATCAAATCAATATCTTTTAAAATTCCTGCACCGGCACCTTTGCTTACCACCTTTTTCACTGGACACCCAAAATTGATGTCAATAATATCAGGCTTTGATTGCTCCACAATCTCAACCGTCTTCAACATGGAATCTAAATTAGCTCCAAAAATCTGAATCCCTACAGGACGCTCTTTTTCATAAATATCTAATTTTTTTACACTTTTCGCAGCATCTCGAATCAATCCCTCCGAAGAAATAAATTCTGTATACACCACATCCGCCCCTTGTTCTTTGCACAATGCTCGAAAAGGAGGATCACTTACATCTTCCATCGGAGCTAACAACAATGGAAAATCATTCAATTCTATATCGCCAATTTTTACCAAATCTTCTCTGATTTTAAAGTGGCAAAGATACGAATAAAAGATGGGAAGAAAATTCAAAGTATCCACCTCTTGCCATTTGCAACCAAAATTGTATTCTGTGTCCACTCCAAGAAACAAAAAAACCTGGAACCAAAAAAATCAGTACTTTTCAAGCTAGAAAAACACACATCCATGTCTGCAAAAAAAACATACAACTGGGCCGTTCTCGGTTGCGGAAAAATCGCTCAAAAATTCTCAAAAGACCTACAACTTTTAGACAAGGCCAATCTGTACGCTTGTGCCTCAAGAGATCTCAACAAAGCAAAAAAATTCGCAGACAATTTTGGTTTCCAAAAAGCCTATGGTTCCTATTCGGAAATGGTCTGCGATCCTGAAATAGACATCGTGTACATTGCGACACCACATACTTTTCACAAAAGGCATGCCTTGCTCTGTTTGGAACAAAAAAAAGCGGTTTTGTGTGAAAAGGCTTTCGCTATCAATGAGAAAGAAGTTCTTCAAATGATTGCTGCGTCTAAAAAACACAAGACGTTCTTGATGGAGGCTTTTTGGACACGATTTGTTCCGACCTTTCAAAAGGTTTTGGAAATTATCGAATCCAAAGAACTGGGCGATTTAAAAACCGTGCATTCCGATTTTCTCTTCCATGCTCCCTACGATCCCAAAAGCAGATTGTACAATCGAGATCTTGGTGGAGGCTCTTTGTTAGACATTGGAATCTACCCTGTATTTACAGCCCTCATGACCTTAGGAATTCCTGAAAAAATTCATGCAGAAGCCCAATTGAGCCCTTCAAAATCGGACGCATACATGTTCCTGTCATTTCAATATCCAGAAAACAAAGCAGCACATCTCGTGTCAGGATTTACCTGCAACTCTTTCAACGACAGCGCATTCTATTTCGAGAAAGGAAGTGTTCGCATATCCCGAGACATGAACAAACCGATTCTCGTCTCGAAAAACGGAGAACAAAAAACCCTACAAGTGGATGATGGAAATGGCTACGGCTACCAATTCGAAGCAAACCATGTCATGGAATGTTTGGATAAAAATTTAATTGAAAGCCCCCTCCTCCCCTTAACATTTAGTTTGAATTTGATACAATTGCTAGATAAAATTCGAAAAAAAACAGGGATTGTATACCCCAATCACGACACTGTTCCTTCCGATTCGTAAAAAAACAAAGCTACTGCTTGCACTGAAAACTCAAAAAGCTGCGTATTTCCCGAACAGGAGGGTACTCTCAAAATAATTTCTTGTATGCGCAAGCCCAAGACAGCCGACTCAAAATGACAAATTTTACTCAAAAGGTTGGACAGGTAATTCAACATTTTAACCTTATCTTTGCGAACCCGATCCCAGGGCTACAAGTAGATACAAAATATGAAGAATATTAGAAATTTTTGCATCATTGCACATATCGACCACGGTAAAAGCACCTTGGCTGACAGATTATTGGACTACACAGGTGCCGTTACTGAACGTGAAAAACAAGATCAACTGCTCGACAATATGGACTTGGAACGTGAACGCGGAATCACCATAAAAAGTCATGCCATACAAATGGACTACATCCATGAGGGGCAAGAATATGTTTTCAACTTAATTGACACCCCTGGGCATGTTGATTTTTCTTACGAAGTGTCTCGTTCTATTGCTGCCTGTGAAGGAGCGCTATTGATTGTAGATGCCGCGCAAAGCATTCAAGCGCAAACCATTTCCAACCTCTATTTGGCGCTCGAAAATGATTTGGAAATCATTCCGATTTTAAACAAGGTTGATTTGCCAAGTGCCAATCCTGAGGAAGTGACTGACGATATTGTGGACTTACTGGGGTGCGATCCTGAAGAAGTGATTCATGCGAGTGGAAAAACAGGTTTTGGTGTTGACAATATTTTAAAAGCCATCATTGAAAGAATTCCAGCTCCAAAAGGAGATCCAGAAGCCCCTTTACAGGCCTTGATCTTTGATTCTGTTTACAATTCATACAGAGGAATAGAGACCTACTTTCGTGTGCTCAATGGAGAAATTAAAAAAGGACAGCGCATCAAGTTCATGGCGACCAACAACGAGTACTTTGCTGATGAAGTGGGAACTTTGAAGCTCGAACAAGTCGTACGAAAATCGGTAAAAACAGGAGATGTTGGCTATTTGATTACAGGAATAAAAACTGCAAAAGAAGTAAAAGTAGGAGATACCATTACAGATGCAGCGAAACCCACCGAAGAAACCATTGATGGTTTTGAAGATGTAAAACCCATGGTATTTGCAGGAATATACCCTGTAGACACCGAAGACTATGAAGAATTGCGTTATTCTATGGAAAAGCTCCAATTGAACGATGCCTCGCTGGTTTTTGCCCCTGAAAGTTCAGCCGCTTTAGGATTTGGTTTTCGTTGTGGATTCTTAGGAATGCTGCACATGGAAATCATCCAAGAACGACTGGAACGCGAATTCAACATGACTGTGATCACGACCGTTCCCAATGTATCCTACCACGCCTTTACCAAAAAAGATCCAAACGAAACCATTTTACTAAACAACCCAACAGATTTACCAGATCCTTCAGGACTTGATAGAGTTGAAGAACCGTACATCAAAGCATCTATTATCACGAAAGCTGATTTTGTGGGACAAGTCATGAGTCTTTGCATCGAAAAAAGAGGAATCATTGTAAATCAATCATACTTGACAACACAACGAGTTGAATTGATTTTTGAAATGCCTTTGGCGGAAATTGTTTTCGATTTTTACGATCGTCTAAAGACTGTCTCGAAAGGGTATGCCTCTTTTGATTACCACCCAATTGGCATGAAGCCTTCCAAGTTGGTTCGTGTTGATATATTGCTAAACGGACAACCTGTAGATGCCCTTTCTGCCCTAATTCATGCCGACAATGCCTATACCATTGGAAAAAAAATGTGTGAAAAGCTGAAAGAATTGATTCCCAGACAACAATTTGATATTCCAATTCAAGCTGCCATTGGAGCGAAAATTATTTCCAGAGAAACCACCAAAGCATTGCGAAAAGATGTAACAGCCAAATGTTACGGAGGTGATATTTCGAGGAAACGTAAATTGTTGGAAAAACAGAAAAAAGGAAAAAAACGAATGCGACAAGTAGGAAATGTTGAAATTCCGCAAGAGGCATTTATGGCGGTTTTGAAATTAAATGATTGAAACACTTCAAAGTTTAACAAGCTCCTAAAAAAGTCTGCATTTTCATACTGACAATGCAGACTTTTTTTTGTTCTGTTAAAAGAACCTTAAAAAGAAGACCTATTAGTATTTTTATTTTTATTTTCTATTGTTTTTCAATAACTTAGTAGTGTATAATTTCAAATAAGATGACTATGGAACTAAAAAAAAATCCACGATACTCTTTAGAAAATTACAGCTACTTATTTTTTGAAATTGGACTGGTATTGACCTTGTTTACAACCTTTATTGTCCTAGAACACAAAATCTACGATCGACCTGTAGCCAATCTCTCAGAAGTTATTTTAAACGAAACTCCTGAAGAAGAGCTCGTCATAACACACCGCGTTCAACCTGTCAAACCTCCACCACCACCTCCACCCAATTTGACACAAACTATTACAATCATAGAAAACGACATTTCCGTGGAAGAATCGGTTTTAACATCTACTGAGACAGACGAAAGCGAAGCGGTGGAAGCGTCTTTAGAATTGGATGATATTGTAGAAATGGGGGAAGCAGAGGAGATTGTTGAAGATGTTCCTTTTGCTGTGATAGAAGATGTTCCAATTTTCCCTGGCTGTCAAGGGAACAAAGAAGAATTGCGAAACTGTTTTTCAGAAAAAATTTCGGAACACATTCACAAACAATTCAAAGTAAGTTTGGCCTCCGACTTGAATCTTTCCGCAGGAAAAAAAAGAATTTTTACAATGTTTACTATCAATCAAAAAGGAGAGATTGAAGATATCAAGGTAAAAGCACCACACCCTAGATTAGAAAAAGAAGGTTTCCGAGTTGTAAACTCTTTGCCAAAATTCACCCCAGGAAAACAGAGAGGCGTTCCTGTAAAGGTGAGATATGCCGTGCCGATTACCTTTCAAGTCATCAATGAATAACCCACTCACAAAAGGCTTTTACGAACACACTTACCAAGATAGCACCACTCAATTTTGAGTACAAAAATTAATTTATTTAAAAAGTTGTTTCTAAAATAATTTGCGTAAGTTTAGTTCAGAAAAATTATTGATCCCTTTTTACAATGAATAGTATTCACATGAGCGCTGAATGCTACCCGGTAGCAAAAGTAGGCGGGTTAGCAGATGTTGTTGGAGCTTTGCCTAAATACCAAAACAAACTTGGTAAAAAAACAGGAGTTGTCATGCCTTTTTACGACAACAAATTCACACAACAAAACTCCTTTCGAACAGACCACAACAGCCGAGTTAATTTGGGAGACACAAGTTACGATGTTGAAGTATTACAACTGATAAGCAACGATTTAGGATACCCATTATATACGGTAAAAATTCCAGGACTTTTAGACCGTGAGCATGTCTATGGATACGAGGACGATACGGAACGTTTTGTCGCTTTCCAAAAAGCAACACTGGACTGGATATTGCAATTTGAGAACAAACCAGAAATCGTGCATTGCCACGATTACCATGTCGGACTCATTCCTTTCATGATGTCCAAAGCACACAAATATGAAAGTCTCAAAAATATTCCGACCATTTTAACGATCCACAACGCACAGTACCAAGGACAGTTTTCTTTCGAAAAATTGCACTATTTTCCTGCCTATGATTTGTCTCACTCGGGTCTTTTGGAATGGGATCAACATATAAACCCCTTAGCAGCAGCTGTAAAAAGCACATGGGCAGTGACCACAGTTTCTCCAAGCTACCTCATTGAGCTGAGATCTGCTGCAAATGGATTGGAATGGTTGCTCGACAATGAAAAAGAAAAATCAATAGGTATCTTAAACGGTATTGATACCGATGTCTGGAATCCAGCTACAGACCCAATGATTTCAAAAAATTTCAACAGACGAAATATTGTTTCTGGAAAAAGAAACAACAAAAATTACTTGTGTCACAAATTCAACCTTGACCCAAACAAACCATTGTTTGCCTTCATCGGAAGACTTGTCGGAGAAAAGGGCGCCGAATTGTTGCCCGATATCTTCAAAAAAACACTTGAAAATCAAACTACCGACGCCTCGATTCTCGTGTTGGGATCGGGAGATCCAACTGTAGAAGAAGCATTGGAATCCTTGCATACGACACACAAAGGCAACTACAACACTTTTATTGGTTACGACGAGCAGTTGTCTCATATCATCTATGCTGGAGCTGACTTTTTAGTCATGCCCTCCCGAGTAGAACCTTGTGGACTGAACCAAATGTATTCTTTGCGCTATGGAACCATTCCAATTGTGAGAAGTATCGGTGGACTGAAAGACACCATTACAGACATCCAAGAAGAAAATGGCTTTGGAATTTGCCACGAACACACGACCGTAGAAGATGCAACTCAGGCCATTGAACGTGCGTGCGAACTATACCGGGACCAAACACGATTTAAAAAAATAAGAAAGCAAATCATGCAAATAGACCATTCTTGGGACAGTGCAGCGAGCAATTACATCGAACTCTATCAACAATTAATCGAAAAATAACCATTATGAAAAAAAAAGTTTTAGGAATTATTTTGGGAGGAGGACAAGGATCGAGACTTCAACCTTTGACAACAACCCGTTCGAAACCGGCCGTCCCCATTGCTGGAAAATATCGATTGGTTGATATTCCAATTTCAAATTGTATCAATTCAGGAATTGATAGAATGTTTGTTTTGACACAATTCAATTCTGCTTCCCTGAACAAACACATCAAAAACACCTATAACTTTAGTTTTTTCAACGATGCATTTGTCGATGTATTGGCCGCAGAACAGACCCCCGGAAACTCCAATTGGTTTCAAGGAACAGCGGATGCTGTGCGTCAGTCCATGCATCATTTTTTACAGCATGAATGGGACTATGCCCTCATTCTCTCAGGAGACCAGCTCTACCAAATGGATTTTACGGAGATGGTAAGACAACACGAAGAGAGCAAGGCAGAAATTTCTATTGCCACACAACCTGTATCGGAAAAAGACGCCACTGGTTTCGGGATTTTAAAGACCAATGCCGACAATACCATTCAATCTTTCATTGAAAAACCCTCAGCAGACCAACTTCCAGATTGGACATCCGAAGTGTCGGATAAAATGAAAAAAGAAGGAAGAAACCATTTGGCTTCTATGGGTATTTATATTTTCAACAGAGGTTTTCTTTCCAAAGTATTGGAAGAACACAAAGACACCCTAGATTTTGGTGGTGAGATCATCCCACAAGCAATTGACAAACAGAAAGTAATGAGCTTTCAATATGGAGGTTATTGGACCGACATCGGAACCATTGCCTCTTTCTTTGATGCCAATTTAGGATTGACAGATTCGATTCCTGATTTCAATTTGTTTGACAAATCAAAAAGTGTCCTGACAAGAGCAAGAATTTTACCCCCTTCCAAAATTACAGGAACAGCCTTGGAAAAAACACTGATCGCAGAAGGCGGGATTATCAGTGCGAGTAGAATTGAACGATCCGTCGTTGGAATCCGTAGTCGAATTGGCGTAGGAACCACCGTTTCCAATACTTACATTATGGGGAACGATCACTACCAAAGCATTGAAGAAATTGCGGACTGTATCCAAACCAAAAAACCTTATATGGGTATTGGAGATCGCTGTTATATCAACAATTGTATCGTGGATAAAAATGCTCGCATCGGAAACGACGTGCGCATCAACGGAGGAACTCATTTGAAAGATGTTGACACGAAAACCTATACTGTAAGAGATGGGATTGTTGTCATCAAGAGCAAAGCAGTCATCAAAAGTGGAACGGTTATTTAATCCCCCTTCTACTATTCAAACTGCCTGCTTAAAAATCTACAAGTTGTTTCAGAAGTTTCATCAAAACCTCTTTGCAACAATTTTTCACCCCAACACTAAGAATCTCGTAAGATATGAGTAATGTAAAAACACATAGTTTATTTACCGAATTTGATATCAATTTATTCAAAGCAGGAAAACATTATAGACTCTATGAAAAATTTGGCGCACACCCTGTCACTGTGGATGGTGTAGAAGGAATTTATTTCGCCGTTTGGGCACCCACCGCCAATCATGTGTACGTGGTCGGAGAATTCAATTTCTGGAACGATACTGAACATCTTCTTCAGGTGCGTTGGGACGGCTCTGGAATCTGGGAAGGATTCATCCCTGGATTGAAAATGGGCGTGCAATACAAATACAAAATTCACAGCAACAATAGCGGTATCATCACCGAAAAAGCGGATCCTTATGCATTTGCCTGCGAACAACCTCCGAGAACGGCCTCTGTTGCCTATGATATTGAAAATTATGCATGGAAAGACAAAGATTGGCTTTCTTACAGAAAAAACAAAAACGGACTCGACAAACCGTATGCTGTTTTAGAAGTTCATATAGGTTCTTGGATGTACAACGTAGAAGAAAACAGGCCGTTGACCTATCTTGAGTTGGCCGACAAGCTTGTCAGCTACCTCAAAGAAATGGAGTTTACACATGTAGAGTTCATGCCTGTCATGGAATACCCATACGATCCCTCTTGGGGGTATCAATTGGTGGGGTATTTTGCACCCACTTCACGCTTTGGGAAACCAAAAGATTTCATGTACCTGATTGATCAACTGCATCAAAATGACATCGGGGTGATTTTAGATTGGGTGCCCTCTCACTTCCCATCAGACGATCATGGCCTTGGCTTTTTTGACGGGTCTCACTTGTACGAACATCCCGACAGAAGAAAAGGCTACCACCAAGATTGGAAAAGTTTGATTTTCAATTATGGAAGAAACGAAGTCCGCTCTTTTTTAATTAGCAATGCCATTTTCTGGCTTGACAAATACCACATAGACGGATTGCGTGTAGATGCTGTTGCTTCAATGCTATATTTAGACTATTCTCGAGAAGATGGAGAATGGGAGCCGAACATGTATGGTGGAAGAGAAAACTTAGATGCCATTTCGTTTTTAAAAGACTTCAATACCGAGGTCTATGCAAGCTTCGAAGGAGTGCAAACGATCGCAGAAGAATCGACTGCATTTCCGATGGTTACCAAACCTGAAAACCTAGGAGGACTTGGCTTTGGAATGAAATGGATGATGGGATGGATGCACGATACCTTGGAATATTTTAAAGAAGATAGCATTCATCGAAAATACCACCACAACAAAATTACATTCAGTCTTGCTTACGCCTTTACCGAAAATTTCATGCTACCGCTTTCTCATGACGAAGTTGTTTATGGAAAACACTCCATTTTGGGCAGAATGCCGGGAGACAAATGGCAAAAGCTCGCCAACTTAAGGCTTTTATACGGATACATGTACGCACACCCCGGAGCAAATCTCTTATTTATGGGGAGTGAATTTGGCCAAGAAGCGGAATGGGATTTTCAAAAAAGTTTGGACTGGAACCTTTTAGAAGATGAAGGCCATCGAAAAATGAAAAATTTTGTCAAGGACTTGAACAAACTCTACAAAAAATCACCCGCTCTCTATGAAAAAGCTTTTGGAGTCGAAGGTTTTGAATGGATTCGTTATGAAAACCATGAAGATTCAATCCTTTCATTTATTCGAAAAGGACACGATGCGAAAAACGATCTTGTCATTGCTTGTAATTTCACACCGGTTGTACGAGAAAAGCACCTGTTGGGAATTCCTACCTCTGGAAATTTGGTGGAAGTACTGAACAGCGATTCAAAAATGTATGGGGGGAGTGGCGTGACCAACTCGAAGAACATAAAAATCAGTAAAAAACCTTGGGACTTCAAATCCAATTCCGCGGAAATCACCCTACCTCCTCTGGGAATTGCTATTTTTAAAATCACAAAATAAACTATGGTTTCGCAGGCTATTTATTGCCCTTTGAAATGCTTTTTTAAGGGATGTTTTCAATCCATTTAAAAACCGTCTTTTTTTAGTAAATTTCACCCTTCGAGACTTACTAATTTCAATATTTTAAGTAGTTTTGCAACTCCGTCAAAAGACTCGTAATTATGATATTAAACACCGAACTGGAATACAAAGGAGATCTTTTTCCTTCTACGATTACAAACTATACGAAAGATGTAGATGTCCTGCATTTTTCAACTGCCAACAACGTCATTCTTCAGTTGACTGTTTTGAGAGACAGTATGCTTCGTTTTCGATACACAACTGTAGGGAAATTTGACAAGGATTTTTCTTACGCAATTGCAAAAGATGCGAATCGAGGGTACAACCATTTGGACATCCAGAACGATGCAGAAAAATACGTGATCACCACCTCTAAACTAATTTGCTACATCTACAAAACAGATCTTCGAAAAGCCATTTACGATGCCAATGACAACACCTTGATTTGTGAAGACGAACTAGGATTTCATTGGGAAGAAAGCTACGAATTGGGGGGAGATATTGTGAAGATGAGCAAAGCTGCTCAAAACGGAGAAAGTTATTACGGTTTGGGAGACAAACCACAACATTTGAACTTGAAAGGAAGACGCTTTGAAAATTGGGCAACAGACTCCTACGCTTTTGGAAAAGATACAGACCCTATCTACAAATCGATCCCTTTTTACACAGGCCTACACAACAACAAGTCCTATGGTATTTTCTTTGACAATACTTTCAAAACCTATTTTGACTTTTGCCATGAAAGAAGAAATGTGACCAGCTTTTGGGCTCAGGGAGGAGAGATGAACTATTACTTCATTTACGGTCCAAAAATGCAAGATGTTGTGACAAGCTATACAGACTTGACGGGGACACCGGAACTACCACCATTATGGGCCTTAGGATATCACCAATGCAAATGGAGTTATTATCCAGAATCCAATGTCAAAGAAATCACGCAAAAATTTCGAGACTTAAAAATCCCTTGCGATGCCATTTACTTGGACATTGACTATATGGAAGGTTTCCGTTGCTTTACTTGGAGCAAAGATTATTTTCCCGACCCAAAAAGAATGGTCAAAGAATTGTCTGATGAGGGGTTTAAAACGGTGGTTATTATTGATCCAGGAATTAAAATTGACAACGAATACAGTGTCTTCAAAGAGGCCTTGGACAAAGATTACTTCTGCAAACGTGCAGATGGTCCTTACATGAAAGGAAAGGTATGGCCTGGGGAATGTTATTTCCCAGATTTCACAAGACCGGAAGTAAGAGAATGGTGGGCTGGTTTGTTCAAAGAACTGATAGAAGAAATTGGTGTAAAAGGAGTCTGGAACGACATGAATGAACCCGCTGTCATGGATGTTCCTGGAAAAACTTTTCCACCAGACGTGAGACACGATTACGATGGAAACCCATGCAGTCACCAAAAAGCACACAACATATACGGAATGCAGATGGCAAGAGCTACTTATCATGGTCTCAAACGCTACAATTATCCAAAGCGTCCGTTTGTCATTACACGTTCCGCATATTCAGGAACACAAAGATATACTTCTACCTGGATGGGAGACAATGTGGCAACTTGGGAACACTTGCAAATTGCCAACATTCAAGCACAACGGTTGGCGTTGTCTGGTTTTTCTTTTGCGGGCTCCGATATTGGAGGGTTTGCGGAACAACCCAATGGTGAATTGTATGCGCGTTGGATACAATTGGGTGTTTTTCACCCTTTCTGTAGAACGCATTCATCCGGAGATCATGGAGATCAAGAACCTTGGGCTTTTGATGTTACTGTCACCGATGTTGTGCGTAAATTTATTGAAATTCGCTACCAATTATTGCCTTATCTATACACCTCTTTTTACCAATATTCTGAGGACAAATCTCCGATGTTAAAATCGTTGGTGTTGTTTGATCAAGAAGATACTCAGACACACTACAGAACGGATGAATTTATCTGTGGAAATCAAATTTTAGTATGTCCAATTAACGAACCAAATGCCAAAGGGAGACGCATGTACATTCCAAGAGGAGAATGGTACAACTATTGGACAAATGAAGTTGTTTCAGGAGGGAAAGAAACTTGGGTAGATGCAGATTTTGATAGCATGCCTCTTTTCCTAAAAGCAGGAGCTATTATCCCAAAATATCCAGTACAGCAATATGTAGGTGAAAAGGATATTGAGCAACTGACCTTAGACGTGTATTATAAAAATGGGAAAGAAGATTCCCAATTGTACGAAGATGCAGATGACGGATATGACTATACCAAAGGGCGTTACAGTTTGAAAAAATTCAACTTAGCAGGAACGAAGAAAAAGCTCATTATTCGCATTCATAAAACAGGAAAATACACGACAAATTACGATACCTATAAAATCAAACTAATTGGGCTTCCTTTCAAAGTAAATTCAATCAAGGTAGACAATGAGTATGTCGATCTGAAAGATGTTTCATTTGAAAACAACACTTTGGTCGTTTCCAAAGAATTTACCAACATTCAAATAAAGGGATAACACTTCTCTGAAACGGATGTAGAAATCATAAAAAAAGGCTGTTTGAAAATTCAAACAGCCTTTTTTGATAATGGATTGTATTCTTTTAGATGTTTTTAGCCAACCAATCTCCTACTTCTTTGGTTCCGTATGCCGTTCCTCCTTCAGCTAAATCTTCTGTCACAATCCCTTCTGCCAAGGCTTTGTTGACAGCGGCTCTAATCGCTTTTCCTTCTTCTTGCAATCCGAAGTTTTCAAACATCATCGCAGCAGACAATACCGTTGCCATTGGGTTGGCTATATTCAATCCGGTAGCTTGTGGATAAGACCCGTGAATCGGCTCAAACAAGGCGATATCAGCTCCCATAGAGGCAGATGGCATCAAGCCCATTGACCCTGAAATTACCGAAGCCTCGTCTGTTAAAATATCTCCAAATAGATTTTCTGTAATCAATACGTCGTATGAATTTGGCCACTGTACCAAACGCATCGCTACGGCATCTACAAACTCATAAGCTACCTCAACTTCTGGATAGTCTTTTTCCATGGCTTGTACGGTTTCTCTCCACAAACGAGATGTTTCCAAAACATTTGCCTTGTCCACACAACACAGTTTTTTAGAACGCGTCATCGCCAATTCAAATCCTTTTTTTGCCAAACGTTGTACTTCTTCTCTCGTGTAAACACAATTGTCAAAAGCAGTTTCTCCACCGTCTCTTCTTCCTTTGTCTCCAAAGTAAATACCTCCTGTCAATTCTCTCAAAAACACCAAGTCGGTTCCTTCGATACGTTCTCTTTTCAAAGGTGATTTGTCCAACAAAGACGGGAATGTAAACGTAGGACGTACGTTTGCGAACAACCCTAATTTTTTACGCATTTTCAACAAACCCTGCTCTGGACGAACCGTTGCAGAAGGATCATTGTCAAATTTAGGATGTCCAATAGCACCAAAAAGCACAGCATCTGATGATGTACAGATTTCATGTGTTTCATCTGGATACGGTTCTCCTACTGCATCAATTGCAGCAGCTCCTGTCAAGGCAGGCTTCCAAGTAATTTCATGTCCGAATTTTGAAGCGACAGCGTCAGATACTTTTACAGCCTGATCAATTACTTCTGGTCCAATTCCGTCTCCGGCTAAAAGGGCGATGTTTAATTTCATTTTTTTCTTATTGTTAAAGTTGGACTTTTATCAAGTCAGTTATTTATTTTTCTGGGTTTGTAAAAACCTACATTTCTAGGATATTCAACATTTTTTGCGTGGCAGTAATGGCCGATACGGTTTGATCAGAGTCCAACCCTCGGGTAATGAATTCTTTTTTTCCTTGCTGCCAGGTAATAATGGTTTCACACAAGGCATCTGAATTGGAACCTGGTGGAATACGCACTGCATAGTCAATCAGTTTGGGCAAGGTTTTGTTTGTATGTGCTGCATATAATTTTTTCACAGCATTCATAAACGCATCAAATTGACCGTCTCCATTTGCGTTTGTCTCAAAGGTTTTTCCATTGATTTTCAAAGCAACCGTGGTGGTCGGTTTCAAACCGCTTGCATGTGTCAAAACGTAACTTTCTACGACTACCTTTTCCTCATAAGAGGAACTGTCTAATACGTCTGAAATGATGTACGGCAAATCTTCTTGGGTAACCAATTCTTTTTTATCTCCCAACTCAATAATTCGTTGGGTTACTTTTTTCAAATCATCGTCGTTCAACTGCAAACCTAAGTCTTGCAAATTTTTCTGAATGTTTGCTTTTCCCGAGGTTTTTCCCAATGCGTATTTTCGTTTTCTTCCAAAACGTTCTGGCAACAAGTCATTGAAATACAAATTTTTCTTATTGTCTCCATCCGCGTGAATTCCGGCTGTTTGTGTAAAAACATTGGCTCCAACTACGGGCTTGTTCACAGGAATTCGAAATCCTGAAAAATTCTCAACGAGTTTACTCACTTTGTTCAAAGACGACTCTTGTACGTTTATTTCCAAAGATGGCATGAAATCATTGATGACAGCAATTACACTAGCCAAAGGAGCATTTCCTGCTCTTTCACCCATTCCATTCACTGTCAAATGCAAGCCATTTACACCGGCATCTAAGGCTTCCATCACATTGGCCACACTCAAATCGTAATCATTATGAGCGTGAAAATCAAAATGTATTGTTGGATATTTTTCCCTTAATTGTTTTATAAAGCCAAAGGACTCTTTTGGAGTCAACACTCCTAAGGTGTCTGGTAATAATATTCTTTTGATATCTTGAGAAGTCAGAAAATCTAAAAACTGAAAAACATACTCTGAAGAATTTCGCATTCCATTGCTCCAATCTTCCAAATACACGTTGGTTTCTATTCCTTTTTCTCTGGCCAAATCAATCGCATCTGCAATTTCTGAAAAATGTGCTTCTGGTGTTTTTTTCAATTGATGTGTCAAATGATTCAACGATCCTTTTGTCAATAAATTTTGCACTTTGGCTCCTGCATCCAACATCCATTGGATGGATTTTCCGCCATCTACAAATGTCAAGACTTCTATTTTGTCTAAAAAGTTATTTTCAGTGGCCCATGAAGTGATGCTTTGCACTGCCGCAAGCTCTCCTTTAGAAACTCTTGCAGAAGCAATTTCGATACGGTCTACCTTCAGCTCTTCGAGTAATAGTTTTGCAATGGTCAGTTTTTCAGAAACAGAAAAAGACACTCCCGAGGTTTGTTCACCATCGCGAAGTGTGGTATCCATGATTTCGATCTTTCTTTTCTTCATTTTCAGCGATTCAAAGTTTTTGAAAAAGATTTTTCTCTTTCTTATTTAATCCACAAAAAGCGTTCAACACAAAATGTTGAAACGCTTTTTATAAATATATGAAAAAACATCCTTCTTTAAAAAGGGCGTTTTTCCGCAAAGACAGTAATTTCTTCTTCGATATTTTTTAAATAATCAATGTCGTCAAATCCATTCAACATATTGCCTTTTTTGTAACCGTTGATCACAAAAGATTCTGATTCTCCTGTCGCTACCAAAGTAACTGTTTGCTTTGGCAAATCTACTTTGATTTCTGTTTTCGGGTCTGCTTCAATTGCTACAAACAATTTGTCTGCAAATGCAGCGGACACCTGAACGGGCAATACCCCAACATTCAAACAGTTGTTTTTGAAAATATCTGCAAAGGCAGAAGAGATGACGCATCTCAATCCAAAATCATACACAGACCATGCTGCGTGTTCTCTTGACGATCCTGAACCGAAATTACTCCCTCCGACAAGGATTTTAGACCCTGCATATTTTTCTTGATTTAATGGGAAATCTGCTTTCGGTGTTCCATCTGCATTGTATCTCCAATCACGGAAAAAATTGATGTCAAAATCTTTACGCTCTGTAGCTTTTAAGAAACGAGCAGGAATGATTTGATCTGTATCCACATTTTCTGTTGGTAAGGGATATGCTGTACTTGTTAATACTCCAAATTTATCGTAAGCCATTGTGTTCTATTTTTAAGCGTTTGCATTTAAGATTGTTCTTGGGTCCGTTACTACACCTTCTACAGCAGAAGCCGCGGCTACTAATGGAGAAGCCAACAAAGTTCTAGATCCTGGTCCTTGACGGCCTTCAAAGTTTCTGTTAGAAGTTGAAACAGACAATTTTCCTGCTGGAATTTTATCATCGTTCATCGCCAAACATGCAGAACATCCTGGTTCTCTTAAAACAAACCCTGCTGCTTCAATAATGGCATCCAATCCTTCTTCTTTGATTTGATCTACTACTTTATGAGATCCAGGCACCAACCATGCAGTCACATTGTCTGCTTTTTTGCGCCCTTCAACAATAGAACAAAACGCTCTAAAATCTTCAATACGTCCGTTGGTACAAGAACCTAAAAATACAAAATCAATCTTTTTACCAATCATAGAATCTCCTTCGTTGAAATCCATATACCCCAAAGATTTCTTGTAGGTCTCTGCTCCTCCTTCTACCGCATCGGCTGTAGGAATTGAATTGGTAACTCCCATTCCCATTCCTGGATTGGTTCCATAAGTAATCATTGGTTCAATGTCAGACGCTTCGTAATTGAACTCAACATCAAAAGTTGCTCCTTCATCGGTTTTCAAAGTGTCCCAATAAGCCATGGCTTTGTCCCAATCAGCACCCTTTGGTGTTTGCGCGCGACCAGCAATGTAATCAAATGTTTTTTGATCTGGTGCAATCATCCCTCCACGGGCTCCCATTTCAATAGACAAGTTACATACCGTCATACGTCCTTCCATGGTCATGTCTTCAAAAACATCTCCTGCATATTCTACAAAATATCCTGTAGCTCCAGAAGTTGTTTGTTGCGCAATGATGTACAAGGCAACATCTTTTGGTGTTACGCCCAGACCTAATTTTCCATTTACGTTGATACGCATTTTCTTAGGTTTTGGCTGCATGATGCATTGTGTTGACAATACCATCTCTACCTCTGAAGTTCCGATACCAAAAGCGATGGCTCCAAAAGCTCCGTGCGTTGATGTGTGTGAATCTCCACAAACAATGGTCGCACCAGGTAAGGTAATTCCATTCTCTGGCCCTACAATATGCACAATCCCGTTGTTAACATCTCCTAAGCCCCAGTGAGAAATGCCGTGTTTTTTTGCATTTTTCTCCAAAGCATCCAATTGATTTGCAGACAATGGATCTTCCACGGGCAAATGCTGATTGATGGTTGGGGTATTGTGGTCTGCAGTCGCGAAAGTACGCTCAGGATACACCACGCTATTCCCTCTGTTTTCCAGTCCTAAAAATGCTACTGGACTTGTAACTTCATGGATAAAATGACGGTCGATAAAAAACACATCTGGTCCGTCTTCTACTTTGCGTACCACGTGTGAATCCCATACCTTGTCAAATAATGTTTTTGCCATCTTAAAATATTTATTTTAGTGTCTCTTTAAAATCGGCTTCAAAAGTACGAATCTAACAATGAATACTGCAATCTTTTTCAAACTTTTTACACCATTCATTTGTTGTCTTATTTGAATTAAACCCTTGTCAAACAAAAACATAGATCCCAAACCACTACGATGGCTAATTTAGTGGGATTTAGCGACTCTTAAAACCAACTACACAACTACGCTCTTATAGTTTGAGATTTTTGGGACTCAAATAGTTTCACATTGGGAAGGACCAAAATAACAGAACACTATTGTTTTGCTTACTCTGTGAAAAACAGTTGAAAAATATTCCCCTTGAAATTGAAAATAGTGGAAATACTCTTTGCGAAAAAAGTCCTGTCGTTCGATACGTCTTTCGCTATTTTTCGACGGAGAAGATGGGAGTAAAATTGAGTTATTTTAAGATGGATTTAGTCGAATTTAAAATTTTTATTGCAAAACAGTAAAACAACGAGTTGCACTAATACACCAACGGAAAAAGGAATCCAATAGCCTGCGTTCAAGGTCACACCCATCCAAAATGCATTTCCCAAAGCCAAGGTATAAGTGCTATAAAACGGCAGGTGTTGAATGTCCTTTTTTGGAACTATCGAAAAAAATAGCATTCCTCCAATAATAGAGGATAAAATCCATCCTAAATAATTTGAAAAGGGAATGCTGTAGTACATGCCTGGATAGGTCCAAGTCCAAAAATTCATCAATACCGCTCCCGGGTCTATAATTAAGTCTGAAACAACTAAAAAGAGCACACCTGCAAAGAATTGATAACTTCTTTTGTCAAAAATCCAGCTGCTTAGCGCAAAACAGCCAATTACCAATGGGACCCAACCAAAACTAACCGTCCAAGGCACCAAATCAAAGATTTTGTAACCAAGTTGCGCATTGTATTCAAAAGCACCGTATGGAAATGAAGTCTGTATGCTCAGTGCTTCAATAGCGGTGGCATAGCAGCTTAAGATTGCAATGAACAGCAAACCTTTGCGAAAGTTTGTTTTTAGTAATGCAAAATAGGCTGGAATAGCCAATAGAAGCATTGGAATTACTGAAAAATATTCGTTGCGAGCAGTGTAAGCAAAGAAGCCAATGAACGTCATAAGCAAGGCGCATGCCACTGTAATGAATTGTACTTTTTTCATGAGTTTATGAGAAGAGTAAGTTGTGTTTAAAAATGACATAGATAAAGAGCGTGGCACCAAAAAATAAATTGATAAAAGGAAATTTCTTATACAATAGAAATACACTTTCTGTGCTTTTGGTGAAATAAATATAGGTTGTTGGCATGCCGTAACACAAAAAAGCCAAAACTCCCAGCCAAATATTGCCATAGAGCCCACAAAGTATGGCTGCTGTGCTGTAGTATGCCATGGTCAGTAAGGTTGCTTTTTTAAAGCCAAGCCAAACAGCTGTGGTTTTTACCTTCGCACTGCGATCTGATTTTATATCTGGCAAGGCTGAAAATAAATGCATTCCCATAGCCCATACCCAAGCAGCCACTACCAAAGGCCAGGACAAATTTGCCAAGGGCTCAAACATTAAAAAGACCATGATTCCAGGAAGAATATAGAGAACATTTGAACAAGAATCCATTAATAATCTTGCCTTAAACCTCAAAGGAGGCACCGAGTAAAACGTAGAAAAAAGTACCCAAATCACAAAGACGATTTGAGATTCAACAGTTGGAAAAAAACATATAAATATTCCTGCGAGGACAGCGATTAAAGCAAAAATGATCCATAAAATGGTATTCTGATTTGTTTGGTAAAGATTTTCATATTGTTGTTTTTTTGGATTGTACTTATCCGTGTCTCCGTCTGCGTAATCATTCAAACCATAGAGAAAAAAGTTGGCCGGCCATAGAAAGAACAAGAAACCAATCCAAAACAATGAACTTTTAAAATCACTTATAGAATTTGATGCCGTTACCATACCCACAGCCCATGGCCCTGCAAGATAGGGCCAAAATCGAGGCCTGCTAATGGTTACCACCCAACCGAACTGTTTCATCTATTTAGTTTCAAATTTAGTATCCTCAGCAGAAAGCGGATGTCCGTGCACAATGCCATGAATTCGTTTGTATACAATTTGCGAACTGATAAGACACATGGGAACGCCGATTCCTGGATTGGTATTGGCGCCTGTGTAATACAAGTTTTTTACTTTGGCTGACTTCGTTTTGGGTCGAAATACGGCAGTTTGCATTAGGTTTTGCGCCAAGCCCAGTGCCGTACCTTTGTACGCATTGTAAAGCGTAGAAAAGTCATGGCCTGTGAAAACACGCTCAAAAATAATACGATCTTCCAGGCCTTCTAAGTTCATAGTTTCGATCATATGGGTTATGATCTTATCTCTGTACGCTTTTATTGTTGCCTCATCTAGTTTCAAATTGGTAGTTGTCGGCACCAAAACAAAGAGATTCTCACAGCCTTCGGGTGCCACAGAAGCATCGGTTTTGCTCGGAGCACAAATATAGTAGGACGGGCTTTCGGGAAGTGTTTCTCCTTTAAAAATAGCTTCAAATCCTTCTTTCCATTTTTCAGCAAAGAAAAGATTGTGGTGTTTCAGCGAATCAAATTGTTTATCAACGCCCAAATAAATAATAAATCCAGACGGTGCCATAGTTCTGCTGCTCCAGTACTTTTCTGAGAACTGTCTATTTTTTTTATCGAGCAAGTGCATTTCTGTAAAGTGATAATCTGCATTGGAAACAATGATGTCTGCCGAGAGCTTCGCTTCTTTTGTTGCTACCCCAACTGCTTTTTTATTTTCTACAAGAATTTTTTCCACTGCAGTGTTGAAAATAAATTTGACGCCATTTTTTTTCGCAATACTGTGGAGCGATTCGAATATTTTTGTCATTCCTCCCATGGGATAAAAAACACCCATTTCGAAATCAATATGATTCATTAGGGAGTAAACAGCGGGCGCCTTGTAAGGGGATGTGCCCAAAAACAACAATGGGTATTGTAAAATTTTTCTTATCGCAGGGTGCTTTACATAGGTCGCAATATGCTTGTGAAATGAGGATATCACGGAAAACTTTGTCCACAAAAACAGCGTCCGCTTGTCAAAAAAATCCAAAACATTGTTAAAGGGCTTGTAGATAAAGGTATTCTTTGAAATGTTGTATTTTGCTGCCGCTTCTTTAAGGTAAATATTGATTTTCTTCATCACTCCGGGCTCATACGACTCAAAGAGCTGGGCATCTCTTTTGAGATCTGAAGTCATTTCAACTGGTTTCTTCTGTCCTTCGAACCAAATTTTATAGGAAGGATCTAATCGCTTGAGCTCGAAATAGTCTTTCGTATCTTCTCCAATAAGTGAAAAGAAATGTTCAAAAATATCCGGCATTAGATACCACGAGGGTCCCATGTCAAATTGAAATCCTTTGGCATGAAAGACTCCGCCACGACCTCCAAAACTGGCGTTTTTTTCAAGTACAGTAACCTCGTACCCTTTTTTAGCCAAAAGAATGGCTATAGAAAGTCCTCCTGCACCAGAACCAATAACAATCACATTTTTTTTCACCGCCTAAAGGTACTTAATAATTTGAAGTTAAACTTGAGAATTTTCTTAAAATTAAGAGGATTTATGAATTACATTTCATAGAAGCTTTGACAGAATTTAGAATGGAATTTTTTGGGTCGAAATTTGTTTATCCTATAAAATAAGCCATCCGTAATTCTCTACTGTAATCCCAGTCTTGTATAAGCTGATCAAATGTGTAGCAGAGGGAAATGAAGTCGATTTTTTTTAGGACTGATTTCGGTGTTTTTAGAAAAAAAATTCCCAAGAATCCTACTTTATTCTTGGGAATAATGCCGTGGAGAAGATGGGAGTAACCTTCGGTTTTTCCCTTGCATCCCTTGTAGGAAATACAGCAAACTGTCCTTTCAGTCCCGATGTATAAAATCAACAAAGCCCTTACACATACATGTGCAGGGCTTTTTATGCTTTTATCCACAGCTTTGCTGTGCTTCAAAGTGGAGAAGATGGGAGTCGAACCCACGACCTCTTGACTGCCAGTCAAGCGCTCTATTGAAGTAAAACACTACTGCACAGATACTTAAAGACATATTGAAGTTGAATCTGTCAAATG
>ERZ1047472.336-NODE-336-length-43013-cov-19.147400_pt1 | contig 43013 bp, 32 predicted proteins | sample MGYA00383095_ERZ1047472 | MGnify/ENA primary metagenome ERZ1047472 (study PRJEB29581, sample SAMEA5548365) | metagenome | biome: marine; feature: coastal; material: water | depth 1 m | study: Short-term variability in the microbial, nano- and picoplankton... | reverse complement strand
AGTGGAGATAAACATCCAGTGATTTGAATCACTCACTACACTGATAAAAAAGTCTTTCATCTGATTATAGTTGGCAATCTTATAAAACTCTTCGCCCTGAATAGTGACATACTCACCAGACACTGTCTGATGTTCGCCCTGAACCAGCTGATTTCCAATATGGATAGATTTATGAGTCATTGTTACCCTAAATATTATAATTTTAACGTCACCGAGAAAGTCCTCGATGTCATTCATTTTCTATGTTTTCAAACGCCCAGCCCAATGCCTATAGGGGCTTGCACGAAGTTTTAAGCGGTCAGTATCCTAATGTCAGACCCTTTTTTACGCAACAGCGCATATAACCTAATGAGTTAACATGGTGCTTCATCGGGATAAGATGGGCCTAGGGTTCGTTGTAAGTTAATCAGGGCTCAGGTAGCATTTAATCTAAATTTCCCTACTAATAATCAACTTAACAACAATTGACAGGCCTATAACCCCCCATGTCCAAAAGAGAAGATAAAGTAATGTCCCTGTCCGGGATAGATTCATCCGCCGTTAGCAAGCAGCAGCTTAAAGAGCTCTTTCACAGCTACTTAGATAGCGGCATGCACGGTATTGGCTTTAGCGCTTATGAAGAGGGGCAGGAACCTGGCGATGATATTAGCCGTGAGCAGGTAGAGCGGCGTATGGCAATACTCAAACCTAGTGTTAAATGGGTACGTTCCTTTTCTTGCTGTCAGGGTAATGACCTGATTCCTTTAATAGCCAAAGAGATGGGACTAAAAACTCTGGTCGGGGCCTGGCTGGGTGATGACCTGGAGAAAAATGAACTGGAAATCGCCGGCCTGATCAAGCTCGCTAAACAGGGCCTAGTCGATATCGCCGCAGTGGGCAATGAGGTGATGTATCGTAAAGACCTCAGTGAAGAGCAATTGCTTGGCTATATTGCTCGGGTTAAGGAAGCACTGCCTGATATACCTGTGGGCTATGTGGATGCCTATTATGAATTTGAAGATCGTCCGGCCATTACAGAAGCTTGCGATATAATTCTGGCGAATTGTTATCCCTTCTGGGAAGGCTGTGCCCTTGAATACTCTCTACTCTATATGAAGGATATGTATCGCAGAACAGTGGCTGTGGCCGATGGTAAAAAAGTTATCATTACCGAAACTGGCTGGCCTAACCAAGGCGAGAAGTTCTACGGAGCACAGCCTTCAGAAGAAAATGCGGTCCGCTATTTTTTAAATACCCAGCATTGGGGAAAGACAGAAAATATTGATATTTTTTACTTTTCGTCGTTTGATGAGTCTTGGAAAGTGGGCGCAGAAGGCGATGTAGGTGCTTTTTGGGGCCTTTGGGATAAAGATGAACAACTAAAATACTCACAGCTATCATGACAAATAAACCACTACCCTACAGTAAAGCTATCTGTTATTCCGGCTACCGAGACGGCCAGAGCCCAGAGACCGGAGAGATTCCCTCTTATGAGCAGGTCAAACAAGACCTGCTAATTTTACAAGAGCAATGGCAGTCACTGCGCCTGTATGCCAGCGATTCCCATTCGGAAACAGTGCTCGCGGTAATTAAGAACGAAGGCATGCCATTTGATGTCATGCTGGGCGCCTATATCACTGCCGAGGTCGATAACCCTGAATGCCCTTGGGGTGGTGTTTATCCACCAGAGCAATTGCTCGCCAACAAGCGGGAAAATAAAGCCCAAATACTGCGTTTGATAGAACTGACAAATGCCTATTCAAGTATTGTTAGCTCAGTATCCATTGGCAATGAAGCCTCAGTGAGCTGGACCGATCATATGGTCACCACTGACAGCCTGGTGCGCTACGCGAGACTCCTGAAAGACGGTGTTTCTCAGCCTGTTACCTTCTGCGAAAACTATGTGCCCTGGTTGGACAAGCTACGGCCTCTTGCCGAAGAGTTGGATGTTATTTCTATTCACACCTACCCGGTTTGGGAATATAAAAGTATTGAAGAAGGTCTGGCCTACACCATAGAGAACTATAATGCCGTTGCTCAGGCCTATCCTGAGAAACAGGTAGTGATTACCGAGGCAGGTTGGGCCACTAAAACCAATGGTTTGGGTATAGATAGCCATAATGTTAATCAAGAATTCCAGCGACGCTATTATCAAGAACTGATGAACTGGGCTGAAAAGGAGCAGGTGCTGGTGTATTACTTTGAAGCCTTTGATGAAAACTGGAAGGGTTCCAGCGACCCGCTAGAACCAGAGAAGCACTGGGGCCTTTATAGGGCCGATCGAACACCCAAGCTTGCACTGGTGGCTTTGGCATAATAAAACCCGGCTCCGGGTGCTGAGATCACCCAGAAAAACAGTTACTTGCCTGCCCTCATAGAATTGCAGCGGACAATCTTTGGGTTTTCATAACATTCGATAGGTCTTTCTGCGCCTAGGTAACTATACCTGGGAACGCCACCCTAAATACGGTAATGACTAATCTGCACTTCTTCGCCCAAGTCTTCATAATCGCCGGCCCCTCGACGACGCCGAAACTCCTCCCAAGTAAACCCACGATATCGCGGTTGATCAACGATTGAGTCACTATGCTTGGACGGCAATGACTGAATCACCTGCTCATAAGGTGGGTTAAAAAAGTACGCCGCACTGAGTCGGTATTGACTTCCTACAGATCCCAGCACCCGATGTTCGGGGGCTACAAATCGATCATTAGACAATACCTGAAGCATATCACCCGTATTAACGATAAAGGCGTTTGGGGCTGGCTCGATCATACGCCACTGCCCCTCATGCAAAACCTGAAGTGCATGGTGTCCGTCTTCAACTAACAATGTCAGTAATCCCGAGTCAGTATGCCGATGGATGCCGAGTGGTACCGGTGAATCGGGGCTTTTTCTCTTTGACTGCGTCAGTTGATGCGCATCTGAGTAGGCATTAAGACGCAAAAAACTACTGTGCCCATGAGCAAGAGAGGCAAGACTCTCGCTGGCGCCTATCGTATTCAACAGCCAGCCACAAATCTCAATCGCCAATGGCTCGCAAAGGGTAAACCAATTCCATATCGGCTCGCTAATGCCTGCGTCCTTGGGCATCTGATTCCAACCGTCAGCTACCCTATTGACCAAGGCATCATCTTCCGCCGTAGGATCCGGCTTGTGTCCAAGGTCGAGAATCTCCTTTGCATCTAAGCTATTTTTTGTCAGCTCTCCCGGATTATAGCCACGAGAATTGATGGCAGTGCGCCGCAAGCTAAGTTTTTGCTCGGAGGACAAGGCAAAAAAATCTCGCTGGGCAGTGAACAAATCTTGTATGCGCTGATGCTCGATACCATGCCCCTGTAGCTCAAAAAAACCCCAGCGTTCCACGGCCCGTCGCAGTCGCTGCAACTCGCGATCACGCATCTCCCCGCTGCCACGAAATACTCGGGCGTCAAATACAGCGGCTTCTCGCCATTCCGGGAAGGAGTTCTTACAGCGCTCAATCATAGGCTAGACACAAACATTAAGGGCTTCTCACAGGCTGATATAGCGCCAGCGGCTAGGTTATATTTCTTAGCCTTTGATTATAGGCGCCATCTTATCGATTAAGGCTGACAGCTCTGGCTTGTGCTGGCGAATTTCATCGGCACTTAAACCATGCAACTCATGGGGGAATACCAACCATTCTTCTGTTTCGTGAATATAGTAATCCGGCGGGCCATCAGTCTTGTTGTTCTTGGGCTTGTAGTATGGCGTAGCTATACGAATCTGCGGAGTGTTCTTCTTACAGGCGCGCTTAAGATCAGCGATCGCCTGCTGAATCGATAGCCCAGTATCATGGACATCATCAACTATTAGCAGTGAGTCCTCTGCTTCAAGCTGGCGAATAATATAGCTAAGTCCGTGAACATGAACAGTTTTACTGCGCTCTCCCTCACGGCTGTATGAAGAGGTACGAATGGCAATATGATCCGACTCTATTCCCAGTACATCGAGAAATTCCTGAACCGCTATACCCACTGGTGCGCCACCGCGCCAAACGCCCACAATATAGTTGGGTCTATAGCCGCTTTCAAAAACTTGCCAGGCCAGTTTGTAGGAGTCTTCCAGAAGTTGTTGGGCTTGAATATAGCACTTTGACATTAGAGGTGGATCCAAAATTTATTAATCAATAAGCCTGCGATATTAGCATAATCAACTGTTAGCTAATATATGGATGAATGGGTTGCGGGCTAATAATCCCGCGGATAAAAAAACCCAGACTGATAAGTAGTCTGGGTTTTATCTTACTGCTTATAACCGGTCACTTGGACTTAGAAATCCATAGCGAAGCGCGCCATAATTTGACGTGGACCAATTAGCTCATCGCCAGTTGCGCCAACACCAAAGACATCGGTAAAGCGTGCATTGATACCAGCTTCATCAGTAAGGTTTTTTCCGATCAGCTCAACGCGCCAGTCTTTGCCCTCTGGACGCAGGCCAACCACTAAATCAATAACCTTGTAGCTAGGCACGACATCGGTTGCATCGTTATTGAAGATACGATGCTTAAACTCACCTCTGTAGGTGTACTGCAGGCTGCTGTTCAGTTCACCCCAAGAGGCGATTTCAGTATTCCAATTAAGCGCGATATTACCGGTGAACTCGGGAGTCTTGGCCAGTTCATTGCCGTTAACATTTTGCACTGCAGCGGAGCGAGCTATCTGGATTTCATCACTGAAAAGGTTGTAGCCTTGACCGATTAGAGCATTGCCTGCAGCTTCTGATTGAACGTTGTCCAGTGCCAGATGATCACCAGTGATTTCAGTGTCCAGCCATGATAGACGCATATCGAGAACCAGTGACTCAGACAAGAAAGCTGAGAGCTCAAGCTCGGCACCAAAAATTTCTGATTTTGGAATATTGCCGACACCGCCCTGGAAGACTTCGGGATCAGTTGCCTGATACTGCAATCCTTCATAGTTGTAGTAAAAGGCTGCAGTGTTCATGCGAACACGGCCGTCCAAAAGATCAGTTTTCAGACCAATCTCATAGGCGTCGACGATCTCTTCGTCAAAGGTTGGCAGCACAACAACTGGCGCAACCTCTGATTCAAGACCGTAAGTCAGGTTTGAACCACCGGGCTTAAAGCCACGGGTATAGGAGCCATAGGCCATGGTGCTTTCATTGAAGTCATGCTCGACAACCAAACGACCGGTGACTTTTTCGCTGCTCATTTCAATAATATCTGTTCCTGAACGGCCATAGAAGTTAGTTACTTCACTGTAGACTTCATCTTCGGTGTAGCGCATGCCAAACACAGCGCGCCACTCTTCATTAAAGTGCCACGTACCCTGACCATAGACAGATGTTGAATCACGCTCAGGCTTGGAGTCAGAGATAAATCCGATCTCAGCGCTGTCGTCATAGGAAAAAACCTGGTCGAGAGTGAACGGATCAAAGGTGCCATTAAAGTTAAAGTCGAGCAGCTCAAGAATGCTGATTTCTACTTCTGTGTCCAAATAAAATAGGCCGGCTACCCAATCTAATTTGCCAAACAGTGGTTCCACTGATACCAGGTTTATTTCCTGGGTGATGGTGGTTTGCTTGTTAGTTTCTGGCGTATAGACACTTGGCAACTGAGCGAATGGAGCTAATACTGCAAGATCATTGCGATCGTTGTCGCGATTGATCAGCACGTCATCGTTCTGGTAACTGGTCAATGACTTCAAGGTAAAGGCGTCAAAGTCCCATTCCAGTACTGCACTGTAGAGCTCAGAAGTTAGCTCGTAGTCGGCGCGAGAATCCTGACGCAGCTCACGTGGGTTTGGCGTTGGATCGAGCAGACCTTTCTGGGCAGCACCATTGCGATCTTCATCAAAGTATTGCGCAGTTAAGTTAGCGCGGAAATCATCGCTGGGCTCATAGAGCACACGAACGCGAGCAGACATACTGTTGGCATCATCAAGATCCTGACCCAGAGTCAGATTGTCAGTAAAGCCATCGCGCTTATTGGAAATAACCGATGCACGCACGGCCAAAGTGTCACTTAATGGCAAGTTGTAGGCTGCACGCGCTTTAACCAACCCGTAGTCACCGAGAGTCAGGTCAGCTTTGCCGAAGCTGCTGTCTAAAGAGGGTGCCGTAGTAATAATATTGATGGCACCGCCAGTAGAGTTCTGACCGAACAGTGTACCCTGTGGGCCACGCAGAACCTCAATGCGCTCTAGGTCAAGAAAATCAGTTTGCAAAGCAAAGGGCGATGCCACATAGATGCCATCTAAGTGGTATGAGACAGAGGGGTTGGCAATCGCATTTTGGTTGGCCTCGTTGCCGACACCGCGAATGGTAATAACAGTCTTAAAACCTTCGTTTTTGGCAATATTGACGCCTGGAGCAATAGCGCTAAGATCGACGAAAGAGGCGATTTGACGGTTATCTAAATCCGCGCCACCTAAAACAGTAATCGCTTGGGATAGATCCTGGAGGCTCTCGCTACGTTTTTCAGCGGTGACCAGCACCTCTTCAAACATTAGGTTTGAATCTTGGGCTACAGCATTGCCACAGAGAGCTGCTGAGAGGGCCAAAGACAGTGTTTTAAGTGGAATACGCAAATATTTCATTCTGACTCCTAAGTAGGGTTGACGAATAAGTTTAAAGTTATTGGGGTAATTTGGTGCAAAGGCAAAATTTTGATTCCTATTTTGCACCATTTTTAATCAAATTGGTGTCGTTTTATGGCTTTTTCTATAATTATAAAGAATATTCATTCACTCTATATATGTAGTGCAATTAGCTTGCCAGACTGTCTAAAAATAGCGCTGGCTAGACGATTTTTTGCGATGCTAGCTATGCCACTATGGCTTGCTTTATGATTGCGCCACATTTCGCGCAAGTCTGCAGCTAAACACACAGATAATAAGATGGATACAAACCTATGAATGCATTGCTAGATCGACTATTTCAACTTCGCGCCAAGGGCACCACAGCAGGCACCGAGTTGATTGCCGGTGTCACCACCTTTATCACTATGGTCTACATTATCTTTGTTAATCCCCAGATGATGGCAATGACAGGTATGGATCATGGCGCTGCCTTTGTTGGTACCTGTTTAGCTGCAGCACTAGCCTGCTACATTATGGGCTTCTATGCCAACTGGCCTGTTGGTCTGGCACCGGGCATGGGCCTCAATGCATTTTTCACCTATACCGTGGTTGGCGAGATGGGTTACAGCTGGCAGGTCGCTCTGGGGGCGGTATTTATTGCCGGCGTGCTGTTTGTGATTATGAGTGTTACCCGTCTACGTCGCTGGATGATGGACAGTATTCCCCTAAATATGCGTATCGCTATGGGAGCAGGTGTTGGCCTCTTTGTCGGTTTTATCGGTCTTAAAAGCGGAGGCATTGTTGTCGCCAATGGTGCCACCTACCTTTCCTTGGGCGACCTAACAAAAATAGAAACCCTACTGGCTGCCATGAGTTTTCTGGTAATTGCAGTGCTCTCTATTCGCAAAGTCCCGGGAGCGATTATTATCGGGATTCTCAGCATCACCACAGTGGCTGCCTTTATGGGTCTCGTTCAAATTGATGGCCTAGTCGCTGCGCCCCCCAGTATGGCTGCAACCTTTATGCAGCTAGATATAGTGGGTGCATTCGATGTGGCCATGATCAGTGTGATTATTGCCTTTTTGTTTGTGAATCTATTTGATACCGCAGGCACCCTGCTGGGTGTCGCCAGTCGCAGTGGCTTAATTGACAGTCAGGGCAATGTGCAGAATATTGATCGCGCCCTGAAAGCTGATAGTAGCGCCAGTGCAGTGGGAGCCTTTTTTGGCTGTGCACCGGTGACAAGCTATGTGGAAAGCTCCGCTGGTGTTGAAGCCGGCGGCCGCACCGGCCTTACCGCAGTGGTAGTAGGCAGCTTATTTTTATTAGCGATCTTCTTCTCGCCTCTGGCGGCAGTAGTGCCAGCCTATGCCACAGCGGGCGCTCTGATCTATGTGGCCATCCTGATGCTCTGTGGCATGGAAGCTCTGGATTGGTCAGATATGAGTGAGGTACTGCCAGCATTGGTAACCATTGTCATGATTCCCTTATCGTTCTCCATAGCCAATGGTATAGCTCTGGGTTTTATCACCTATGTGGCAGTTAAGTTGTTTGCTGGTAAGCGTTCGGATATCACTCTGGGTGCTTGGTTTTTAGGGGCGATCTTCCTGGCTAAATTTACCTTTTTGTAAGTAGTCTTTGGAGAGAAAAACCTCAACCCTTTCGGGCTGAGGTTTTGTTATTGGTGGAGGCGGCAGGAACTGCACATAGAGCCTGAGTCATTAATTAACCCAGTTTTATTGGATTTGAAATCCCGCGTTTTTTTGTACATCTGCTGTTACATTAATTAGTCGTAAATTTAGCGTTTAACTGCACCATACTCTAATCAGTGATTGCTCCTAGCACGTCGACAAGAAAGTCTTCCATATCCCAGGCGTCAGCACTAAAGCTCTGCCCCATGCGAACGACCACTAATTGCCGTGACGGAATGATAAAAGTCGACTGACCATAATGTCCCCGGGCAGCATAGGCATCCTCGGGGACTCTGGGCATCATCCTGTGTGCGCTGTTTTGATTTAGCCAAAATTGGGCGGCATAGGCGCGGGCTTTTATTGATGCCTCAGTGGCTTTTGTAGAAAACTCCACCCAGCCTTTCGGCAAAATTTGCTCGCCATTCACAACACCGTCGTTTAGGTACATCAGTCCAAAGCGCGCCCAATCTCTAGCTGTCGCATAGAGAAACGCTCCGCCCACATAGGTGCCACCACCATCCATTTGATAGTGCGCACTACCCATACCCAATTTATTAAACAGCGCGTTTTGCGGGAAATGGTGATAGTCCTCATCAGAGGCAAAACTATCCCGAATGATACGGCCCAATAAAACAGGACTAGCAGTTTGATAAGCCCACCTTGTGCCAGGCTCAGCGGTTACCGGATATTGCGCAGCAAATGCCGGAAGATCCTTGGCCTTCATCAGCATAAAATTGACATCGGAAATCGGATCTTCCTCATAGCCCTCATTAAATTCGAGGCCGCTGGTCATCTGCAGTAAATGCTCTACCATCACCTGGCTACGCAAATCATTGGGGTCGTCCCATCCTTGCAGACCAGAGGTATCCGCTAAATCAATTTGACCCCTACCAACAAGAATACCCACGAGGGCACTCGTCGCACTCTTAGTCATGGACCAGGAATTTAAGGGTACCTGCGGCCCAAACCCGCCAGCATAGCGCTCGGCAATTAACTGACCTTTATAAAAGATCACAGCCGCGCGGGTATTTTGCCGCTCTTCATAGTTAACAGCGGTATCGGAAAAAGCGCGATCCATGGCTGTGTCGAGTTTGGCAGTATCCACGCCTGCAGGCGCTCTAATGAGGTCGGGCCAGGCAAGATCATGTTGTGCTGTTGCTACAATATTTCGCTCGAGAAAGGCCGGTCCCTTTAGATCAGCGATGGAATCGCCTTCAAGGCGCGCACAGCCAAGCCCCGGACGAAAGACAGTTTTGCTTATGTACTCAATGGGCCAGAACCCAAACTGGGTAGTGACTGTATTGCCATCAATCTGGGTCCGCGTCAGGCGCCGCTCAAGTTTAAGGATATCAGAGGCATAGATATCATCATAGTCTCGCCCGGCAATAAAGACTCCGCTGCAAATAGTATGGGAAACGTGCCCCGCCGGCAGCGGCCCCAGACGTTTCAGATAATTCAGGCCATAGGCGCTCAGCCCCATCACAACCAGAAGAGCAACCATTGCTATGGTTTTTAATAAACGTCTCGGTATGAACATAGTTAGTGTTATCTCCAAAAAAAAAGGTCTCTCACCAATACAAGCGAACCTGCCAACAAGCTATAGCCTAGCTCAGTCTATTACCGACTTATTCAGTTTTTACTCCCACTCTAGTCGACGCCTCGCCACAAGCTGGCGCTGTGTATTACACCAGAGTTATTACATAATATATGTAATTATATGCTTTCGTAAAGATTCCTAGCAGTAGTGAGAAAGCGGCAAAATAACAGCAAAATTAAAATTTTTTTATCATTTTATTCATATACTTAGAGACTAATAAGTAGGTGCTATCCCTGTATCGAAATCATAGCTTACTTGATTTGAGCTTTCCATGCTGCTAGCATACTTTGTGCCATAATATAATGGCCGTTTATAACATTAAACATCGTTCAATTAAGTCGCTAAGTGAAGCTTTTATTTATCGACTGTATTTAACGGTCAAATAAACTACTTAGGGGAAGAATCTTTATGAGAATTAAACATCCATTGGCCGCGGCCATTATTCTCTCATCCATTGGTGTGCCTACTCTCGCCAATGCCAACGAAATTGAAGAAATCACCGTGACTGCAACGAAACGACAAGGGGTTGAGGTTCAAGATGTAGCCGCCTCCATCTCTGTCTACGGTGCAGAGGAATTAAAGAACGGTAGAGTTGAGTCAATGACTGACTTGACCAATATTGATCCCAGCTTAAACTCGATCTCAACTCAAAGCACTTCATCGACCCGAATTGGTATGCGCGGTTTAACCACCCCCGCCAATAATGTCGGTTTTGAAGCCGCTGTGGGTGTGAGTATCGATGGTGTGCCGCGCGCGCGTACTGGTATAGCGCTTTCGGAGATGCCAGAACTGGCTAGCATGGAAGTGCTGCGCGGTCCGCAGGGCACGCTATTCGGTCGCAACACCAGCGGTGGTGTGATTAATATCAACACGGCCAAACCCAATCCTGAGGGAGGTGGTTTTGTCGAATTCTCAGCGGGTAACTTTAACTCTCAATCAGTCCAGGCAGCGATTAATCTGCCGATCAATGAGCAGTGGACTGGGCGTATTGATGCCAAAGATCGCCAGCGCGATGGCTTCCTGGATAATGTCCTTTCAGATACGGATGTTAATAGTATCGATCGCCGCATGGTGCGTGGTCAGTTGACCTTCGAAGGTGAGGACAGCAGCCTGCGTCTGATCGCTGACTGGGGTGAAGACCAATCTATCTGCTGTGCTGCTATCTTAGAAGTTGTCGGAACTCCACAGGCTGTGGCCTTCTATAGCTCTATTGCCGGCGTGCCTGCATATGGTAGTGCCGATTTAGACGATCTTCAGGTTAGTTCTAATATTACCCCTACTAATGATATTGATGAATGGGGTGTGTCGGCGGAGTATAATCTGGATATTGGCGACAATATCTTTACCAGTATCAGTTCCTACCGCGATTGGGAATCCCTCGCCACACCAGATGGTGATATGAGTGGGGTAGATATCATCGGTCTCACGCAGTATTCCGCAGATACCGTATTTACTCAGGAGCTGCGACTTCAGGGTGAATCCGGGGCAGTAAACTGGCTGGTCGGTGCTTTCTATATGCACGATGAGGTTGAGTGGGTAAGAAATGCCAGCATGGGTTCAGACTGGGAAAGATTTGTTGATACTCAGCTGTCGGCAAAGGGTATCCAAGCCTTTGGCACTTTCCCAACAACGCCAGGACAAGCCGGATTTGTGCCATCCGTGTTGTCGGCAGTCAATGGCCCGACCGCTGCAGCGACCTACCTCGCTTCTCCTACAACTAATGTCAATAACGATATGGAACTAACCACAGATGCCTTTGCGGTTTTCGCCCATACCGAAATAACTCTTAGGGAAGATCTGACAGCCACCATAGGTATTCGCTACTCTGAAGAGGATAAGGAACTCTCCTATGTGATGTCCTCAGATGAGGTCCAAGAACCTGATGGCTGTGCCACTACCGCAGCGCTCAAGGCCGCTCAAAGCCCATTAGCTGCCCTAGGCGCATTACTCTGCACACCAACTGGCAATACTTTGCTTAATGGTAGTGATGATGGAAAGATAAGTGATGATGCAATCTCCGGGACTGCCAAGTTAGCCTGGGCGGTAACCGAGGATGCACTGCTCTATGCCAGTTACTCCCGTGGCTTTAAGTCCGGAGGGTTTAACCTGGATCGCAGTGGGCTGAATGCTGCGGCTCCGTCGGCTTTGGATCTCGCATTTACTGCAGAAGAAGTTGATGCCTATGAACTGGGCTGGAACAGCCAGTGGGCAGATGGTTCCATTACGTTTAATGGCGCAGTCTACTCTCAGGACGTCACTGGTCTTCAGGGGCTCACGTTCACCGGCGTTAACTTTATGGTGGATCAAGATGACTTTAAGGTTAAGGGTATGGAATTGAGCCTTAGTGCCCGTCCAATGGAGGCGTTGATGCTGACTGCCAACTATGCCCATGTGGATGCAGAGAACCAGCGAACAGGGAAACCGCCACAAGGTCAGCCAGAAAATACTATGACCGCCTCGGCGACTCTGTTCTTCCCAGTTTCCGACTCGCTAGTGGGAACCTTCCATCTCAATGCACGCTATGCGGATGAGAGTTTCCAACAAGCAGGTGCTGGGACAGTGGCTGACTATTATGGCGACAGCTACACTACGGCCAATGCTCGTCTGTCAGTAACCGATCAAGAGGGTTCATGGAGTGCGTCAATATATGCTCAGAACCTAACCGACGAAATAGCTCCTTTAGAGGGATTCTCGCAAGTGTTTCAATCAGCGGACAAAGGTAACATTATGACGTTCCCTGGCCCACCACGTATGTATGGCGCAGAAGTTCGCTTTAACTTCTAATTCCATAAAAGGCGTTAAACCTGAGAGGCCTCCACAATGTGGGGGCCTTTTTTTGACTTTAATCAGGAAAGCCATCCGAGCACCGCTCTGTGGCTGCGTGGCTATGTGGCTGCGTGGCTGCAGTTTGCGTCGCTGTTGGCGACACTGTGATACTGGACAGCGCCTAGTGGTTCTGGAGTCGATGAAGATAAAGACGGCGGTAAATGCTGAGTTCAAGGCGGTTATTGAAACCTAGGATATATCTGAAAATCAGACCGTGCAAAACGGGCCCATCCCAGTGATATTGACTACCACTGGATGCTTAATTAAATGATGAGACTATGGCGGCGATACCAACAGTGAAAAGCAGCAGCAAGGCGACCTTACGGTACATTTCTGCACCGTATAATTGGAAGAGGTGACTCCCCAGCTTGTCGCCCAAAATCATGATCGGAAGGGCCAATAAATAATATTGGACAATTTGGTAGCTTAGATACCCAACAGAAAAATATGACAGCAAAACCAATGTCGCAGATCCCATCAACATTAAGTGCATCAAAGCCCTGGTTCGTTTGAGGTCTGGCTCGGTTAACATTGCGTAGATAAGCATTGGCGGTCCTGGCATAGCCAGAAATCCATTCATAATGCCGGCCGTTAACCCAAAAAGACCTTTAAATCCTCTATTGATCGGAGTCTGTGACGGACGGGCAAGTAGCGCAACACAGGCTATCAGCACCGCTAACCCCGCCGTCAGCCGAAACCATCTCGGCGATATCCATGTCAGTAGCACGACGCCTAATACAGTTCCGATCACAGTCCACACCATTAACGGCACTAGAGGTCGCATAGCAACATGCTCAGATATTGCGTGCCTATTGATCAGACTGATTGATAGGACCAATGCCGCACTTAATACAACGGCCTCACTAGGCAGTAAAAATAAAGACAGAGCAGGTACTGCGGCCAGAGCAAAACCAAAACCGGTAAAAGCGCGCAAAATCGAAGCCATGATTACCACAACCCAAATAGTGGCTAGCTGGGTGAGATCAAAGTTCATAGAAGCGTCCTACCACTCACCTCTATTACTGTACATGACTCTGAGCAAGCGCCCTGCCGCAGAGGAAAAAGTGCAATGCCGCCCAGATACCCAGCAAGCTAAAACTGGATAACGCAATAGCCAAAGACCCATCACCATGGACAGGCTGTAGCCAGTCACTCAGGCTGCCTACCATAAGAGGCCCAAGACCCAAGCCAATTAAATTAAGACAGAGCATTTTTATTGCCGATGCCACCGCTCTGGAACCGACCGGAGACAAGGTTTGAATCAGCGCCAATGAGGGACCTAGGTAGCTATTGGAAACAAAGGCCGGAATCACCAACAACCACAGCACCGAATTAATATCAGCCATGGAAATGCCAACAAACCAAAATGGAATAGCAAGCAACTGCAACCCACAGATTAGCCATACGCCGTACTGAAAACCCTTGGGTGCCAAACGGTCAGCGAGTTTGCCTACAATTAACGCACCTGCAACACCTAAAATACCAAAGAATAAAGCCATCATAGCGCCAACGTCTGACTGCGCCATCTGGTGACTGCGAACAAAAAACGTCGGCAACCACTGGGTAAATCCGTAGGAAATCATACCAGTAATGATCGACGCTATAATCAAATGCCGCATAGCAAGATTGCGCCACATTGCCAAGGCGGTATGCAAAACTGGTGTCGACTCAAGCGACGAGCCTGGCCCCTCAAATGATCCTCTGGCTGGCTCTTTTAAGCCATAGGCCATTACCGCTGCCAACAGCAAACCCGGAATGCCCATCGCCATTAAAGCAACACGCCAACCATAGTGCTCGGCAATAAAACCGCCACCGGCAAAACCCAGCATCATGCCCAGATTGGCACCCACCATAAGAATTGCCATAGCAAAGGCACGACGATGGGCAGGAAAATAGTCAGCGATAATTGAGTGGCTAGAGGGATTGACGCCAGCTTCACCAACACCAACGCCGATGCGCAGCAATAGCAGCATAATAAAGCCAGAGGCAAAGCCACTCAGCGCAGTCATAACTGAAAACAAAACCAGGCAGACAATAAGAATAATCTTTCGATTGTACTGATCGGCCAGACGCGCAATGGGAATACCCAGAGTCGCATAAAATAATGCGAATGTCAGACCTCCCAGCAGACCTAACTGCATATCAGATAGACCAAACTCCGCTTTTATATCGGGAAATAAAATGGACAGAATCATGCGATCAGCAATAGATAAGGTAAAGGCCAGCACCAATAATGTTAACGCTGATCTATGCCCCTTTAATGGCAGCTCAATATCAACCGCCGCTGCTTGATTGTCTAATTTTCCTAAAGCCATTTTGTGCGCTACCTGTTTATTATTTATTGTTAATCATTCAATTTAACGAGAAGTCGCAGCAAAAGGACCCATTCGGCCCAGGCTTTCCGAACCAAACCAGGAAGGCCAGGTAATGGTCACCGGTTGATCACAGCACGTTAAGCGGGATTGTTTCTTTAACGCTTTTCGCCACAATGACAGATCCACCAGCACTAACCCATAAAGGCCATAGTGCTCAAGAACCGTTGCCACCTTTAGATCGCCAGCCATAACATGGGACCCGGTCATGCTGGGGAGTACATTTTTTGATGGCTCTACCCGCAGGGGCAGAAGTCGACTGGAAAGCTGTTTTTTGGATAGTGACAATTTTTTTTGCAGCAGGTGCGGGACGCAATGGTGATCAATGATACCCATACTGTGCAGATTGGCCTGCAGGCAGTCTATCTGCTTTTTCTGAACAGAGTCGGCACTGGGTAAAAAACCCAAACGCAGGGCATGACTAACCCAGTGCCGTTCATGACTCCATTTGGAGCTCTCATAGGCATCTCTTGCCCGCAGAAGACGCCTACCCATATGCACTCGAGGGTCAGGGTACTTTATATAGGGTTGGACCTCTTTGAATGTGGACTGATCGGGTAACTCAGCGAAAACCCGCCATTTTTCACTGATATCTTTAATCAAGACGCCCCGTTCTTTACAAAGCGGCGCCAATTTCTCAGTTATCTGCTCCAGCAGACTCCGCGAACATTCTAGCAATAGGCTACAGCTATCATCATGGCTAGGGGCTTTATGTAATGTCCCATCTGCAGAAACTCTCGCATCCTGAATAACAAATAGATCTGCAAAAATATGGCCCTGCTCCGAGAGGATATACGTGAGCAGCGGATTTTCAGAAACTCCGGCAAGGCATGTTATTACCAGCGGTTGGAGTGCTTCTGCAGCACCCTCGCCCACTAATTGGACAACACCGCGAGATTCCAAATAATGCGCAGAGTCTTCGCACAGGTATTGTTGATTGCTGTGACCTTCTGTAACAGAGCTCATTCTTCCTCACCAAACTGTTGCTGGTGATGTGCGGCAGAAACCAGCTCAACAAAATTACTATTTGCCACCAGAGGCCCTCCCTGGTTTTCCGAATGGCCAGTGGCATAGCTACAGACCTTTTGACACAGGCCGCAGTTATCAACGCGGTCACGGTAGAATTTGCATCTATAACCATCAACTTTATAGCGCTCGCTGGTTCCTGGAGCACTGATAGCTTGGGCAGGGCAAATCTTTACGCAGTCCAGGCAATGGGTACAGTCATCAATAGGATCGATTCGATTGGTGGTCTGCAGCGGCGCCTCTGTCAGCAGGCAGGTCAACCTTACCCGGGTGCCATATTCTGGCGTGATCAATAAGCTGTGAGTGCCAATAGTACCCATGCCAGCAGCCTCTGCAACATGGGTGTAGGATAGCGAGGCTTTCATCTGACCCGGTCTAAAAGGAAGTCCTCTACTGGGTAATGCGATACTGCGAAAGCCCTGCTTTTTCAATAACCGAGCCAGATCATAATTAGCTTGATCCACCACTCTATTAAGCTGATTAACATGGGGGGAGAGCAAGTCTCCAGTTTTAGGACCTGCGCCGTACTTATCTGGCCGTTTAATCAGATTCATGATTTCGGAATCATATTCCATACCCAGCACAACACAGGCCTTGGCGGTGGGAAGAAATGTTTTTATGGCATATAAAAAATCGTCATGGGAGTGCTCATCAACCGCCAATACACCCAGTAAGTCTGCCCCGATATCCAAACGAGTCTGTTCAACCCAGGCACCGCCAAATGGTTGATTATGCATTTTTAAACTATTTAAAAGATCCAAGAGATGCTCCCACTCAGCCCAGTCTACAGATTCATTAATTGGTCTATATCGATGCGACAGGCCCGAAAAGCATCGTAATCTAGGTCAGAGCCTATGCCTGGCCCACTCGGCAAAATCGCCTCGCCATCGACAATTTTCATAGGGTTGAGCAAAATATCGGAAATCAGCTTATCTGGGCCCGGGAACTCGCCCGCTGGATGCACCATGGGATGGGAGCAGGCGAGCATCAGCTCATGGAGAGAGGCTGCGCTGGTATTGATGCCATTGCCCAACTCCACTTGAATACCAGCAGTTTTGCACAGTGCAATAATCTCCTGACATTTCTGGTAGCCACCATTTTTAGCTATTTTTAATTTCACCACATCCGCTGCACCAGCCTCGATAATCCTGAGTGCATCCCTTGCTGTATGCAGCGATTCGTCAGCCATTAAAGGGGTATCTATGGCGTCTCTGATTCTTGCCATACCTTCTATATTCCAATCGGCAAGAGGTTGCTCGATATGATCAAGATCAAAGGGCTCGATCTGGCGAATCAGCTTGATAGCACCGCGTACGTCAGTGTCAAAAATACCATTGGCATCCACACGAATAATGATGTCTGACCCAACCTCTTCACGCACTGTGCGGACACGCTCCACATCCATACTTTTTTGGCCCAACTCACCGATCTTAAGCTTTACAGTCTTGAAACCTCTATTGACATATTCCTGGGCAGCCATAGCCATATTGTCTGGAGAATCAGTGCCGATGCCACCCACAAGAGGAAAGCTCTCTCTTGTCTTGCCACCAATAAGATCAACCAGTGGTCGCCCGACAGTCTTTGCGGCAGCGTCAAATAAAGCCATCTCAAGAGCAGCCTTAGACCAGTTATTTCCCATCCATTGCTTATCCATTTGATGGATGATTTTAGCGACATTAAAAACACTGTCGCCGATAACCGCAGCGCCAAATACGCGATTGAGCAAGAAGATATAACTAAGAGGCGTATCTGGCCCATACCAGCCAGGCGTCATAAATACCTCGCCAATGCCCTCCACACCGTCTTCGGTGCGCACTCTCACTAATAGACCATGGTAATCCATACCCTCATAATCGTGGCCTCCCATGCTATAGGTTTTTTTCGGTGCGATTTTTACTACATCAACGTGCACACTGGCGATCAAGCCCTCACTGCTTGCATCGTGATTAATTGTCTGGGGCGGCAATAGGCTCATGATAACTCCAACTGTTTTGCAGATATTTTAATTATATAATATTATAATATTATAGTGGACTATAATGTAAATCAAGAGTTTGGTAGAATCCGATAATATCCGACCTATCGCTTGGACAATATTTTTTAGGTAGACTCAAAGAATCAACAAAATCACCAACGAGCCAATATGTCAGACATCAATATCCTAATTTCTCAAGATCAGCACAGCTCGATGGGGCTGAGAGAGAGAAAAAAACAAGAGACGCGCTGGGCTATTTTTGACGCCGCGATCAGATTGATGGTGGTTAGGGGCTATGACAAAGTAAAAATTGAAGAAATCTGCCAGGAAGCAGATGTTTCCAGCGCACTTTTTTTTCACCACTTTTCAACCAAGTCTTCCCTTGTTGATGCCTATTTAGAAATAAATGTCTTCAACGTTATTGACGTTAAGTTAAAAGCCCTGCCAAAAGCCAGTGCCTCAGAAAAACTGAGGGTTATTAGTGAGCACTTAGACGATATTTATCATAAGAATGGCAATTTTTTACCCTCTGCCTTCAGCGTATTCGGCTCGGGCGACAGACGTTTGGAGCTCACCAACACCAAATCAGGTATGTCTGCTGTTGTTTTTAAAATTATTCTAGCCGGCCAAAAGAGTGGCGAATTCAAATCTGATTGGAGTGCAGAGGCTCTCGCAATAAACCTGGTTGCCACCTGGATTCTTATACCTCTATCTGCAGATAACTCTAAGTTTTCACCCAGGCCAAGTTCAAAAATACTCGACTTAGTTCTCGCCGGCCTCAAGGCCAATTAAATTACAGGCTGCATATCAGACAATAATTAGGTCCGTATGATAATTGGGTGACTGTGGAATTTTATCCAGCATCTCACCGGCTACGGTATGGATGTGCCACGTTTTCTTGCAGCCGAACCCGCTTTGCGAGCTCATTTCAGGAACAGCGAAAAACCAAACAAGAATTAGCCTCTAGAGCAGCTCTCAAGGACAAATAGGAACCCTAGTTCAATCAGGCACTCAGGGATTAGAATTTATCTGATAGAGCTTTAGGTGTACCGAACATTAGGCGCAGATCATCATCAGAAAAAAGGCTAGGCTCCGAGCGAGCTGGATGAGGTCTCCTTGGGGATGTTCCCGGTAAAGGGTGCCCTCTCTACAGCCTTGAGTCATGAGCCAGCTTAAAGAAGAACTCAAGCGTCTTGATGCTGAGAAGCATGCAGGCATTGTGGAGTTGTCTGGCTCGCGGGAAATTCTCCAGCACTACCTTCAGGACTGATAAGGCAATAGCGTCGCGCTTTTAGCCGTATACGCCTTGCGCTAATTCCGCGCTTGCCCGAAAATCATCGTCCTCAAACTGATGGGCTCTTGTTGCTCAGATTTTGGAATCCTTAACTCATCATCCATCCCGGATTTAATCACGCCATCTTGATATAGGCCGTCTAAACCCCCTGCGTGTTCGAATAGCTGTGCCACGCGGCTCTGGTCTCCTTCACTTAAATCGCCGAATTCGGCCTGTAATTGTTCGCGACACCAGACGCGATAATGGGTCGTGATGGTGCTGTTGAAACTCAGGGACTGCCCAGCATAGTCGAAGCGCTTTTTTCCTTCACGAAAGGCCAATGCATTCTGGTGCAGATAGGGTAAATAATCTCTTGCGATCCTGGTCAGCAGTGGTTGCCAGCAGTCGGCCTCCGGCCACTGCCACTGTTGTGTGCCTAAATTTTCAGGTTTGATGCTCCACATCCGTGCCAGCCATTCGCAGGTTTTAGGACCTTCCCGGCGCATAACTTCGCCAGAAATTGGATCATTGCCAAAATGGCGAAACATTGAGCCAAAGTATCCCAGGTCTGCTACCGAGGGATGTGAGCCTAAGAGATAGGGTTGTTGTGCCAGCAGTGGCTCTAAAAATTCCAGCTCCCGATAGAGCATGTCACGAACCTGAGCGGAATTGTGTTGGTCAACGCCATCACCCCAGATCCACTCCTTTAGTTGGCGACGGCCGGTGAGATAGCCCAGAGGAATTGATAGGATGGAGTCCGTCACCATGGAGCTCGCAATGCGTCGGCCCAGTGTGACGCGGGATACTTTAGGCACCCAGCGCCACCACATGGCCGGTCGCCATAACCATTCATCGCTGTAGTCTTCAATCAATAAGGCCAGAAAACGTAGGGCCTGATCATCGGGCAAGACCGGATTTTGCGGATGTTGCTGCTCTAAGTACTGGATCGTGGGGGTGGTATCGAAAAGCCAGCTGCCATCCGCCATTTCTATCGCCGGCATTTTCATTATGCCGGTTTTTTTACCCAGCATTGTTAGCGTACTTCGATCGCAATCTACCAGGGCGTGAGGGATTTCTTTGTAACGCAAATAGGCTTCAAGTTTTCCGCTGAAGTACGAAATGTCTGACTTATAAACAGTGTACTGTTCGCCCATTATAAAGCCATGCCTGTTTTCTGCTTGGCGGCTTTCTCTTTTATATATTTAACGCGTGCATCGCAAAGTCCGTCTTTCACAAACAGCAGGGTAAAGCCGTCATTTGCAGGTATAGGTTTGGACATTATTCTCCCCTTTGAAAAATTATCTCATTAAGCAGAAAAGCATCATGTCGCACACTCTGTGTCGTTAGGGGGCAGTTTAGGCTTACGCTAACCCTCCATACTTTTATTTATGTGTTTCTAATTAGCCTTTGATGGCGATTAGCATATCACCCTTTTACCCTTGGATGATTGCTCAGTTTTCTTAGATAAAAAGTCCCAGAGGCGATTATTATCGGGATTCTCAGCATCACCACAGTGGCTGCCTTTATGGGGCTCGTTCAAATTGATGGCCTAGTCGCTGCGCCCCCCAGTATGGCTGCAACCTTTATGCAGCTAGATATAGTGGGTGCATTCGATGTGGCCATGATCAGTGTGATTATTGCCTTTTTGTTTGTGAATCTATTTGATACCGCAGGCACCCTGCTGGGTGTCGCCAGTCGCAGTGGCTTAATTGACAGTCAGGGCAATGTGCAGAATATTGATCGCGCCCTGAAAGCTGATAGTAGCGCCAGTGCAGTGGGAGCCTTTTTTGGCTGTGCACCGGTGACAAGCTATGTGGAAAGCTCCGCTGGTGTTGAAGCCGGCGGCCGCACCGGCCTTACCGCAGTGGTAGTAGGCAGCTTATTTTTATTAGCGATCTTCTTCTCGCCTCTGGCGGCAGTAGTGCCAGCCTATGCCACAGCGGGCGCTCTGATCTATGTGGCCATCCTGATGCTCTGTGGCATGGAAGCTCTGGATTGGTCAGATATGAGTGAGGTACTGCCAGCATTGGTAACCATTGTCATGATTCCCTTATCGTTCTCCATAGCCAATGGTATAGCTCTGGGTTTTATCACCTATGTGGCAGTTAAGTTGTTTGCTGGTAAGCGTTTGGATATCACGTTCGGTGCTTGGTTTTTAGGGGCGATCTTCCTGGCTAAATTTACCTTTTTGTAATAGTTTTTTTGAAGAGGAGAACCCCAACCCTTTCGGGTTGAGGTCTATTTTTGTCGGAGCCGGCGGGACTCGAAGCAGAGCGCCCTATAACTCCTAGCGCAAATGAGTCACACCAAATCTAGCTAAAAACCTTGGTATTTCACAAAACTATCATTTTCAGCGCGTGTTGAGCGCACATCGTTGGCAGCGAAACTTTCATCGGGGTAACCCATTGCAATACAGATCATAATACTTTGATCATCGGGAATTTTGGCATGTTCGCGGACAACATCAGACTGCATAATGCCCTGGCCATTAATGACGCAACCTATGCCTCGCTCCCAGGCGGCGAGAACAATACCGTAAGCCAGAGACCCGAGGCCAAACTGAGTAATCGCTGCCGGCTCGAGATACTTGTCATAGGTGAGAACCAATGACACTGGGGCATCAAATTGGCGAAACCCCCTCAGCATCCAATCCATACGCTTTTCTTTGTCATCGCGCTCAATACCCATGGCCTCGAATAGCTGAACAGCGACATCAACTTGATTTTGCCGATGTCCCCCTTCGTACTCTTCTTTATAGGGAAAATCACGGACATGGGGCTTGCCTGCCAGAGTATTTTTGGTGTTGCCTTCACGAATTTTATCCAGCACCTCACCGGCTACGGCATGGATATGCCAAGTTTGCGTGTTGTAGGAAGTTGGTGCCCACTTAGCGGCATTGATAATCTCATCAACGACCTCTTTGGGAACAGGTTTATCTTGGAAACCGCGAGTACTTTTTCGCGACCGGGCAAACTCAGTAAAATTCATTGATTTATTCTCCATGGCAGCAATTTTATTTTGGCAGATAATATGCCAAAATAATCAAAATATCTACCCTAGTCTTTAAAACATTGGGGAGATGTGCGTTTATGTCTCTGACCAATCCGCTGTGCCACGCTTTTGTAGTCAACTAATGGTCACATAATTGTGCTACTGGAATCCTGTATTTGCGCGCGGAACTGGATATTGCAACAGCCCCTTGCGCTGCTACTGTTGGGTGGTGGGGCGAAACGTGGATTCAGCTCGCAGATAAACCTGCAGTTGATGGTCAGTATTGCCATATAAGGCGTCAATCACCATTAGCCGCTTGTAGTATCTGCCTACCGAATACTCTTCGGTAAACCCAATCGCACCATGCAGTTGCACGGACACCTCGCCTGCCAATCGACCCAATTCGCCGACCTTGAACTTCAACGCCGCAATCGATGCCTTGGTGTCTTGAGATGACTCAGAATAATTTGCGAGGGCCGCATAGAGGAGTGAACGAATGCTCTCGCAGTGAATATACAAATCCGCCAGCCGATGCTGGATAACCTGGAATTTACCGATCGGCTTATCAAATTGACGACGTTGATTACAGTAGTCTACGGTTAACTCCAACAGACGCTCCATCAGCCCTAGTGCTTCCGCAGAGAGCAGCAGTGAAGCCACCTGTACATGATCTGCAATCAGACTTTCCGCAAGGTCTCCCCGACAAAACAGTGCGTCTGGCTTCAGCTCGACTTCATCCAGTACCAGACTACAGGCCTGACCACCATCGATCGTCGGGTAATTGATCATTTCTACCCCGGTCTGCCCAGCGCTGACTATAAATAGCCCGATGTTTTCTTGCGCCGCCCCTGAAATACGAGCCGAGACAATAAACCTGGCTGGATCACCGCTGGTCGACACCGCTACTTTGGTGCCGTTAAGCAGATAACCCGTTTCTCGCTCCTGCGCCTCGACCGAGGGTGCTTCAAAAGTATATCTCGCTCTGGGTTCATAGATAGCTACCGAGCCAGGGATGCCCAGGCAATGATCTACTTCTCCCGCATGCCTCACAATGCAAGGTGCCAGCAGTCTGGCCGCAAGAAATGTTGAGAGAAAATGTTCTGCCACCCGGTAGCGCCCTAATTCTTCCATCACGGCAACAATCGATGCCATGCCATCCTCAACACCCGAATCTTCTTCAAGCAGAGCCAGCTGTAGAATACCCATATCAACTAATTCAGTGTGCACTTCGTGCCCCGACACAGAGCCCTGAGAGCGCGAAGCGCAGCCCTGCAACATTTTTTGGACACTGGTACGCAACTGCTGTTGTTCAAAAGTAAAAGTAAGATCCATACATCACATTCCCAGAATACGCTTGGCAATCAGATTGCGCTGAATTTCATTGGTGCCGCCATAGATTGTTTGCGAACGGTCACAGAGATACTTCGACGTAGCGGCAGGCGCCCCCTCAAAAACCCCTGCTTGATCAACCCAGGGCTCGGCAACCCCATCCTGGCAAAGCGGCAGGATGTCATGTCCCATAGTTTCGAGAAACAAAGTGCTAATCTCCTGCGCAAGCTCTGTTGCCAGAATTTTAATAATCGCGGCTTCCTGTCCCAACTGCCCCTTCTCTTTACTATTAGACAAAAGGCGTAATGTGGTGTGCTCCAGGATGCGTAGATTAATCTCGGCCCGGGCGAACTTGCTCGCGAAAAGTGGCTCGTCAAACAGAGAACCCTCAAGGCTCGAAGTTTGCTTTGCAATTTCCCTGAGTGTCTTCAAGTCACGCTTTTTGGCCCCAACATGGGCGTATGAGACCCGTTCGTTGCCAAGCAGGAAATTGGCGTAAGTCCAGCCTTGGCCCTCTTCGCCGATACGGTTTTCAATCGGCACCCGCACCCGGTCAAACACGACCCGGTTGATATGGTGTTTGCCATCAATGGAAGGGATCGGATGAACCGAAACACCGGGGCTGCTCAAATCGATACAGAGAAAGGTAATACCCTGCTGCTTGGCCCCAGCGCTATCAGTTCGTACCAAGCAGAAAATCCAGTCAGCCAGTTGCGCTAAACTGGTCCAAATTTTTTCTCCAGTAACTAGGTACTCGTCACCGTCAAGATCTGCCGCGCAGCGCAGGGAAGCTAGATCGGATCCCGAGTTGGGTTCGGAATAGCCCTGCGACCACTGAGTGCTGCCGTCTAGAATCCCTGGCAACCATTTTGCTTGCTGCTCCGGTGTACCATAGGTATAGAGAACAGGACCAAAATAAATCAAACCTGACGGATTGGGGAATAGCGCACCGGCCCGCTCCATCTCCTGATCGAAAATATAATTTCGGGTCAAATCCCAGCCTGTACCACCGTACTCTTTCGGCCACAGCGGTGCTGACCATCCTTTTTTTGCCAGTGCCGCATCGGACCGTTGATAGTCGCTTTTATCAGCGCTTTGTCCGGTAAGCACTTTCTGCTTTATGTCTGCAGGGTACTCTTCGTCAAAGAAGTGTCTCACTTCGACCCGAAAACTTTCTTCTGCTGCGCTAAATTGGAGTTTCATAATATTTGTTCCAGATTGGCTCGGGTTTGATTGATAGTGAGAGACTACTCTTCGATATCAAACAGAGGGTCGGTAATGGTTTCAATATTCAGTTGACCGACCAAACCGGCATAGGGGTGCATAGGCATTAACTCTCTGTCGGCCAATCGTGACGCAGATTTTTCGCTGCCAAGAGAAAAAAACCAATACCAATGACATAGACAGCGGCAAGCGAGGTGATTGCCAGACGTAAACTCTGTAACTCACCATAGGCTGGCATCAATATCTCACTCACTAGCCCAACATAGGTAGGGCCACAGCCTAACCCGATAATATTTAATACCAAGAAAAACATCGCTGTTGACATAGCGCGCATACGGACCGGCACCAAGGTTTGTGCCGCCGCGAAACAGGGCGCGACCCAGGCGCCCGAGAGCGCAATATAGATACCTAAAAACATAAGGTGCAGCGGAACCGAGTCAACCCAAAATGCCAACATCAAGCAGGGTGCACCCAGCACAATGGCCGTAATGGGCACCCAGGCATAGGCAGCGATATTTCTGCGCGAATATTTCTCCGCCAACAGGCCACCGGAATAAGTCCCAACCCCCAGTCCGATAAAATGAATAACGGCCATTATCAACATATAGGATTGAAACTTTGAGTTCTCTGCACCGGCAATATAATTAGCGTCAAACCGAAACACATAATCGGTGCCCCAGGCCGAGATTGCATAGCTCCCAAAGGAGACAAATGCCATACCCAGACACATACCCCACCAGCTGGGAATTGTCTTTAAAATACTTAATGACTGCTTAATCGAAACTGGCTCATCAGATTGAGGTGCCTGCAAATCCATTTGACCACGTTGAGGCTCTTCAAGCAGCATTAGCATTAAAGCGGCGAAGACAACACCTCCGACACCAAGGACAAACAGGGTGCCACGCCAACCTATCCATTCCACCAAAACCGCTGAGGCTAGAAAGGATAGGGTTATCCCTAAGGGCACTCCCAGGCCATAGATACCCAGTGCCGAGGTGCGTTGCTCTTTGGCATAGAGGTCAGAGATGATTGAATGGGCCGGCGGGGTGCCACCAGCCTCACCTATGCCGACACCTATGCGTGCCAACAACATGGCCACAAAGGTAGTGGCCATACCAGTCAATACAGTAAAGGCGCTCCACACAACCAGAGAGATGGCGATGATACGCACGCGATTAAAACGGTCCGCCAGCCAGGCCAGGGGTATACCGACAGAGGTATACAGCAGGGCAAAAGCAAACCCTTTTAACCAACCCAATTGAGCATCCGTAAAGCCTAGATCGGCCTTAATAATGGGCGAAAGAATACCAATAATCTGTCGGTCCACCAGACTGAACATATAAACCAGCGTGAGCATCCACAATACAGAGGTGCGATTTAGTTTAAGTAGTCTCAATTGGGCCACCACAGAAACTCATCCCCTTCCTCGTAACGATCGGCCATAGTTTTATCGATCATAATGGGGGAATTCGTGGTAGACGGGTAAAGCGGTTTCCTTGCGTCCCTGTTATGCTCAGCCAGAATAGTCTTGAGCTCTTTGAGCTTTTCCGGTTCTTTGTCGGCAAGATTATTTTGCTCGGTAGGATCAGCCTGTAAATCAAATAGCCAGTGCTTGTCACGCTTGCCTTCATAGATAAGCTTCCAGTTTTTTGCACGAACGACTTTCAAATAACCACTTTGCCAAAACAGGGCATCATTTTTTCGCGCTACGGCGCCGCTCCCCATAGCCAGAGGCAAAAGATTTTTGCCGTCAATAATGACATCGCGCGGTAATTCTGCATCTGCCGCAGCGGCCAGTGTCGGCATAACATCAATATGGGCTACTGGCATATCCACTTTTGTCTCGGGCTCAATTTTAATGGGCCATTTGATAAACAGGGGTGCTCGAATGCCGCCTTCAAAAAAGCTTATTTTCCATCCGCGATAAGGCGAATTAACCTCTGGCAGTCCAAGATAACCTGCGCCACCATTGTCTGACGAAAACACCAAGATGGTGTTTTCGGCTAGCCCTTGCTCCTCCAGCTTCTGCATCACGCGGCCAACTGAACGATCAATTGAGCGTATCATCGCCGCATAAACTCTCAGTCGATGAGGTTTTATATCGCCCACCGCTTCAAAATCTTGTTTAGTAGCCTGCAGAGGGGTATGCGGACCCCAATGGGCCAGGTAGAGAAAGAATGGTCGATTTTTATTATTTTCAATAACCTTGAGCGCTTCATCGGTCCAATAATCGGCCAGATAACCCCCAGGTTTGAATTTGATGCGTGGCTTATCAGGGCCATCGGCTGAGGTGCGGTAAGTGGTTGCATATTTAGAGATTGCCCATAGGGTTTTATCGATGGGGTCGAACTCGAGCTTAGCATTCACAACATTGGGTGAATCTTCTGGCAAGTGTAAAAGGTCGTCCATTAACAAGCTTTCATCAAAGCCTTGGTCAGCTGGATGTGATCCATTCTCATTGCCCAGGTGCCATTTACCAATATGAACATTATGGTAGCCCCGTTGCTTAAGCAACTCGGCAATGGTCACCTCGCTTGGGTCCAATCCCATCTCATCATAATGTGGCTTAGTCGCATCCAATTCAGCATCATAGCTGTACTCGGGTAAGTTATTGTCCATCTCATTGCCCCACTTCGCGACCAGTCGTCCGAAATTTGGTCGTGTGGGCGTGTACTCAAACCCAGTGCGGGTGGAATAGCGTCCAGTCATTAACATGGCTCGAGAGGGTGCGCAGGTTGCATTCCCCGCGTAACTTTGTGTAAAGGTGGCGCCCTGTTTAGCGAGGCGATCAATATTGGGGGTGGATACAGCACCGTTTGCTACACCGCCGCCAAAGGTGGAAATATCATTGATACCCAGATCATCAGCCAGAATAAAAATAATGTTTGGCGGGCGCTCTGATAAGGGCGCTGCAGCATGCGGCCCCTTTTGCCACTCAATTGGATGATTAGGCGCTATTTCGCTTTCAGCTGCGCTAGTGTTCAGAGCGACCAGCAAAACAGCCGCTATTCCTGCGGCTAGAGTTTTATGATCCATTAGTCGATTCCCTCTTCAGTTAATAAACCAGCCAAACGAGCGGGTAGATTGATCGTCTCAATATTGAGCTGCCCTTGTAGGCCTGCATGGCGATGCAGGGCAATTTTCTTCATACCCTCACTGGAACTCATGGCTGCGAGTGCACCTCGATTTGGGTACATCACGATTGCAATGGTGTCCCATAATGGGTTGGCCACACCTAATACAATATCTGATACATCAGCCCAAAATATCTCTTTGCCACCAAAGTCGGTGACCAAATTGACTACTTCATCTGAATACAGCTTATAGGCCTGTTTGCCAGTAAGCTGTGTTTCACGACCGTCTTTATACTCAGCTTTATCCTTGAATTTTAGGAGATTGACCATAAAAACTGGACCTTCGGGACCAGCTGCCATAAATTTTTTCATATCGCTTGGATAGACTTCATTTTCAATATGCATTTGCTTGGTTCCTTTTTTATCCTAATTTTCGCAGGGATTTTTTGTCGATCTTGCCCACCGCAGTCAGCGGAATGGCATCAATAAAATGAATCTTTTTAGGTACTTTGAATGCCGCCATATTAGCGCGGCAAAAGAGCGTTATTTGTTCTGCCAGCTGATCCGGATTTGACTGCTTATAGGCTTCGGCAAGCTCCACAAATAGATTGACGACATCATTGCCAGGGCGGCGTTCGTCGGGGGTACCAATAACGGCGCAAGATGCTATTTGAGGTAGTGAGCAGAGCTTATCTTCCAGCTCAACGGAAAATACTTTGTAACCGCCAACAATAAGCATATCTTTGGCGCGATCACAGAGAAATAGATAGCCCTCTTCATCTAAATAGCCCACATCTCCGGTATACATCCACAGTTTACCATCCATCTCTCGTAGAGATTCGGCAGTGGCATCTGGTCGGTTGAGGTACCCGGTCATCAAATGCGGACCGCTGGTAATGATTTCACCCGCTTCGCCAACACCCAAAACATGGCTACCTGTATCCGTATCCACAATGCGAAGGTCCGAACCAATTATAGGAATCCCTACTGAGCCAAGTTTATACCGCCGGTTGGGATGTACCACATGGGTTGGCCCTGTTTCAGTCATACCAAACCCATCTGAGATTTTATTGTTACCGATCACTGCAGTCAGAGCTGTTAGTGTCGTTTGGGTAACTGGTGCTGCACCAGTGTGTGCAACAAGGAGATGACTGAAGTCGATTTCCTTGAAGGCCGGATTGGCTAACAACATTTCATATAGAGCCGGCACCGCAACAATATGGGTGGGCGGTATCGCTTTCAAAACGGCACAAATATGATCGGTGTCGCGGGGATCAGGAAATAGCAGATATCGTCCGCCGAAGATTATGCAGAATAAAGCATTGGATAAACCCGCAACATGAAACAAAGGAAACGCGGAACCCAGTGTCATCCCACATTCACTGGATTGATCATTTGTCGCAAAAGCCATATGCACGTTGCAGACTAATGCGCGATGAGACAGCTGAGCGCCTTTGGGCGCACCAGTTGTGCCGCCCGTGTACTGGATCATAAAGATATCATCGGGATTTACATCAACCTGCTCAAATTCGTCGGATTGATCCCTTATTAATTCTTTAAACGCCGTTACCTCCACACCTTTAAGTTTAGGAATAGAGACAGCAGGGGAGCTATCGTAATCTTGAACACCACATATAATCACTTGCTCTAAACAGGATGGCAGTTCGGCAATGCCTTCTAATGTTATGCCTAAATCTTCCAAACTCAATAACGCTTTTACATTGGCATCCAAAATCTGATTGGCGACCTCCACAGGCGCCATGATCGGCGAAATCCCTGTGCCAGTTGCTCCTAGTTTACTGATAGCCGCTAAAGCAATCACATATTGCAGTATATTGGGCATATGCAGGCCAACGACGTCACCTTGGCCTATATTCAATTTACTGAGAGAATTGGCTAATCTATTCGCTTCGGCGTTGTACTCAGCAAATGTCATCGACTTATCAAACATTGTGAGCGCTATTGCGTCGCTCCTCACTTGTGCATGCGCCTCGAGATAAGAGCCGATTGTACGTCCTGTAAAGCGGGGCATTTTGATATTTAGCTCATTATAAATTTCGAGCCAGGACTGACTTTCCATTAATGAATCCTTAAAAAAATGCCGGGACTCTCCTGCTGGGAGAGCCCCGGCTTAAAAACATCCTTAGGGGATGTGTAACTACATTGCGGGGCGAAGAGTAAATTGGAGACCAAAGGTTCTAGGCGCTCCATACCAGCCGACCGAACCAGTTGCGCCAGCAAAGCCACCTGCACTGATAAGAGCCCCCAATGGTTGTTTTGCCGCCTGGACGAAATAGGCTTCGTCGGCAACATTATTAACGAAGGCTTCAACTTCCCAGCGTCCATCGCTTGAACCCAATGCTGCCCGCAAATTCAACAAACCGTAAGCGTCTATATCAGCCGTTGAATCCTGAGTAACGCGGGTAATGTTTTGATCATCGCGCCAGTTGTAATCGGCACGCAATCGCAGGCCTAATCCATCGCCTACTTCTTGGTCCCATTGCAAGCCCAAGTTAAACGACCACTCCGGTGAATTGGAGGGCGTTTCACCTGTTCGATCACAGGTTTTAGCGACAGAATTATCTGGCGTCTCACCTAAACCACATTGTGCACCCTCAAAGTCAGTGTACTCTGAGTCCAGAAAAGCAATGCCGCCGTCCATGGAAAAATTATCATTGGGCGAAAAACGGAAATCTGCCTCTATACCTTGCACTTGTTGCTCACCTGCGTTGGAGACGATAAATCCAGTACCTGTCGGTGCCAGCGCAGTCTCCTGAAAGTCTTCCAGAGTTGTATGGTAGGCAGTTGCATTCAACATTACTGTTCGGTCAGCGAAAAAGCCCTTAAAACCAACCTCGTAGGAAGTGGCTGATTCTGCATCAAATTCAAGCGAGGATCCGGCAGGCAACCTGCGAGAGTTAAACCCTCCCGATTTGAAACCGGTAGAAATGGCGCCAAACAACATCACATCATCACTGAGGTTATAGCGAGAATTAGCCGACCAAGTAACCTTTTGTTCTTTCCGCGAGTCAGCATCAGGATCAATCGGTGGAAATATAAATACGTTGATCACGGGGCCATTAGTAGGGTCATTGAAGTGGTTTACATCAAAATCTTTTTCATCCTGACTCCAGCGCAGTCCCCCAGTGACATTCCATTGATCATTGATGTGGTAGGTACCATTGGCATAGACCGCTACACTATCCGTATCCTGCTCAAACAAGGAGCCACCATTGTCACCGACTACCGTCGAACAACCACCGTTTGCTGGCAAGCAAAAGGGAGCGTTCGGGTTAGCGAAGGTACGTGAGGATATATTATCTGTAACTAAGAATTTCTCGGTGAAGGTGGTTTCCTGCTGATACAAATATAGTCCAGCGAGGTAATCAAATTTTTCACCTCCAGGTGAGGCTATGCGGAATTCCTGGCTAAGGATTTCATTGCGTTGATTCTGCCAGACCTTAAGAATATCGGCAGTATGTGAATCTGTGGCGACCTCTACCAGATTATCCCAATCCTGATAGCCGGAGATTGATGTTAGCGTATGCCCTCCAAGCAGCTGCCAATCTGCAGTGAGAGACAGAACCTTAGTCTCTGTGTGGTCATCTGGCGTTTCATTAGCATTGACTACGTGATCGCTGTCATCAAAATTTAAAAATGGCGTTCCAGCTGCCTCCTGGGCATCCAAAAACCCTTGCGTCGCTATCCCCAATGGGCCTGTAGGATTGATCTGCTCAGCTATACAGCACTCTTTATCTGAAACGCTGTAACCAGCAACTAGAGTAAGGTCTAAATTATCATTCGGCTGGAACAACAGTTTGGTACGCGCTCCGCTGGTCTCAGCAGAGTTAATTCTTTTACCAGTGGATAGATTCATATCATAGCCGTCACGATCCCGTTTCCAAAACGACAATCTACCAGATACATTCTCAGACAAACTGCCGCCTACATAGCCATTTAGCCAACGCTGCTCATAGTTGCCAAAGCCGCCTCGAAAAAGAGATTCAAATTCTTGTTGCGGCGCCCGTGTTGTGGCATTAACAGCCCCAACAGGTGTATTTCTTCCGTAAAGCGTGCCTTGGGGCCCACGCAATATTTCTACACTTGCAATATCACTCAGCTCACCCAAAATCTGCGCGCCACTGGGCTGGTACAAACCATCAAGAAAAACACCAACACTGGATTCAATACCTGGATTAGTGCCGCTAGAGCCGATTCCGCGAATACGTACGGATACATTTCGTGAAACATTGGAAACCGGCAAATCAAAGTTGGCAACAGATTGCGCAATTTCAGTAAAGTCGGTAAGACCACGGTTGGTTAGCTCCTCACCAGTAATTGCGGTGATAGAAATAGGAACATCCTGAACGCTTTCACTGCGCTTTTGCGCTGTGACAACGATTTCCTCTAGCTCGGCAAATGCCGGTGCTGCAAGTAGCGTGCACAGACTCATCGCTATCAAGCTTGGATTAAAACAGCTTTTAAATTGTAATTTCATGTTGCGTTACTCCCCTTGTTTTTGTGATTCGACATAAGATATGCTGCTTTCCCCTTGCAAGACTGTCAGATATCTTACATTTGATTAATTTCCGCGATTTTAAAAGGACATATGATGAAAAAAGAGGATGCTTTAGAGATTATTAAATCTACTCATACTTTCCGAAATCTGCCTGCGAATCTGGTGGATAAATTAGCTGACAGTGCAAGGTATGATTATTATGGTCAGGAGTATCTGCTGCTTCGAGCCGCCCAACCCTGGGAGAATTTATGTTTTGTTATGTCTGGATTTATTGAGGCTCGCCGAAGAACCGCCGCCGGCCTCGAAACTAATGGACTTCCTGTACAAAAGGGCCGTTGGGTATCATGGAATGGTGTTTTTTCCAATCCTTCTACCGATCTATACCGCTCAGAGATATGGGTATCGGCAAATAGCCAACTACTCACAATTCCCTGTTCGAAGATCAGAGAGATCGCTCAGGAATGGCCTCAACTCTATTTACAAGTCATTGAAGAGATGAACTATTTATTTTATTTAATGCATGAATTGGTGTGGTTCAATAACCTATTGTCAGGGGCTAAAAAAGTGGGGCGGGCCCTTCTTCACCATAATGCCGTTAGTTCTTTTAGGGACTCACAAATCATTAATGTTACCCAAGAACGTCTATCCCAGACATTGAATATTAGTCGACAGACACTTTCATTACATCTCCAAAAACTACAGAAAAAGAAATTTGTGGAGGTGGGTTATGGGCAAATAAAAATTTTGGATATCGAAGGACTCAAGGAATATACGACGATTTAATTTTGCTTGCGCCCGAATATAAGCCGAGCAAAAGATAGAGACAATTTGGCTGGCCTTGTAGATGGCTTCCACAGGGTCTGTGGCAGCTAATGACTGCCTAAAAACTCGTTATTGTTTCGTATATTTAGATAATAAATACCGTTTCTTCTGATGGTATACGGAACTGATAACTTTCTCATTGTGTAACACCTTTGTGTTAAAAAGTGTATTCAATTGAACGTTTTTGAGAGAAGAACCCCTGCATAAACAGGGAGATATCTATAGATGGTAGAGGCGGCGGGAATTATTCCTCCCTCGTCCTCACCCCTTCGTGGCCGCCGTCGCTCCGCTCCCGTGTTGTCTTACCACTTCGTGGTTCGGCTGAACCCGCTTTGCGGATTCTTTCCAAATCGAAAGGCCAATAAAAAAACCAACCCTTTCGGATTGAGGTTTTGTTAATGGTGGAGGCGGCAGGAACTGCCGTTAGACGGTAACCTATTGATTAATATCGGCTTAATGGATTTAAAAATCCGCTTTTGTTACATCGTTTGTTACATTAAAAAGCGCGCAATAAATTTTTTACTGTCTTCAAGATCGATAGCCAAAATAGCTTAGAGAGGCAGTGCCGAGGTATATTTTTTCTGGCGTGATATAAGATTTGTCATTGATGCTCGAACAAAGCCCAACCATCACCGCCGTAGCTTATTAAATGAGATTGAGTTAAAACAATTTTCTCTCCATGAACGAGTTCCCATACCCCATACACGCTCCATAATTCGTCTTCAGTTATTTCTGACATAAAGTCTTTAACTTATATTCCTGCTAAGAAGGTTATGTCAATTACCCCTCCTTAATAGGAACTTCAAGGGGGCCAAGAGAGTCCAGATAATCAGACTGATTAATGAGACATGGTTTAGGCCCGTCAACAATCTGATCGCGATAACTTTTAAGTGGTTGGCCGAGGCCTAAAAGGCCACGTTGACGAGTACGTCGAACACGCTCCAGATCCACCTCAAACAAAATAATCTCCTCCCCAGTGAGGGCCTCATGAATTATATCTCCCTCCGGACCTGCGACTATTGATTGACCAACACCAAGAGCGCCGGCACCATTAATGTCAACTATGTAGCACTGTTGTTGGGCCGCTGTTGCGCGAACCATCGCCTTTTCTATGCTGCGGTCACAGGTGTCTGTGAGAGTGGGATGTAAAATGACTTCGACACCTTGGCTTACCATGGCTCTACTTAACTCGGGAAACCACATGTCATAACAGATATAAAGGCCAAAGCGCCCTACATCAGGTACATCAAAAAAGCAGATGTCAGATCCCGCTTCGACACCTTTCTCATAGGGTAAAAATGGACAGATTTTTTGAAACCGATTAACCACTTCGCCTGCTGGATTTATAACTGGCGCGGTATTGAAAATAAGATCACCCTGGCGCTGATAGATCGACCCAGGAACCAACCAGATGCCCAGTTCAACTGCTAGATCACAGAGATCGCCTTCTATTTCATTGAGCATAGGCGCTGCATAATTTACACCTGCACCACAGATTGACAACTCGCTACCGATAATCATTTGGGTGAAGGGGAATCGCCTTATAGTGGCACGCGCTTTGTTACGAAATAGGTCGAAATTCTGGCGGTCCTGGTGATTTATCTGCAATCCGGCGATGGTGAAATGTCTCATGCTATTTCTCCTTTTTTCAATTCTGGGATAAGTGATTCACTTCGTTTTGCTGGCCAAAATGCCGTTACTGCGCAGATAATCAGACCCAATGTAGCCAGGTTAATAATCAATGTAAAATTGCCGCTGCCTACAACCATTGCGGCGATAAGCGGACCACTGGCAAGTCCCATTTTGGAAATAAAGCCGGCGAAAATAACCACCTGCCCACGGCTGTCGAAGGTGGCACAGAGTCCTAACAAGTAGGATACGGTAAATGCCCATGTGACGCCGGTGATCGCGTTGGCCAAAAAATATGCGGCGGGCAACTCAGACCAGTGAAACAAAAGCGTAAAGCCAGCGGCGACTAATGAACCCACTAAGATCGGTAGCGCGCGACCAAATTTTGTGCCAATGACATAAACCAGCAGTGCTCCACTTATAGAAATGATATTGGCCGCTGTTAAAAGATTACTGATATAAGCGATGCTGTAACCGCTATCTTTGCCCAGCTCAATCGCATAGTCGGCGATGCCCATATTCGATGCTTGGAAGAAAAACAATGCCATTAATCCCAGCGCCGCGGGTAGCAAAAGTATTTGAATCGAGTTAGTTGCTGCTGCGATTGCGTTTTTAGCCTGCCGCGGATTATCAGCTCGGTCAAAATCAGGAATAAACGGAACCATCAACAGGGTTATTGCACTGAAGATAATCAAGGCGCCGAAGGCCGCGCCCGGGCCAAAAGTGCCGACTAATTTTGGCACCGTAAAAATACCAATACTGCCGAAGGTATATTGAACGGCAATTAACATGCCGAAAACTCTGTCAGGGTCTGCGGTGCGGGCAATAATGGAAAACCCTAGGCCAACCAAAAATCCGCCAACAGTACCATGGAAAAATCTCACCATAATCAATGTATTTGGATCACTGAGTGAAAAAGCCAAAATGTCGACACTGATTAATGTCAATAAAAGGGCATAGGCAGACTGCCGCCAAGGAATATATTTGATAATAAAGGTCGCGAGTAATGCTCCAAATGCTGCACCGTATTTGTTCGCACTAGTAATATAGCCTGCAGATTCCCTGCTGATGCCGAGACCATCAACAAAAGCGGAGAGGAACGCGCCGCCCAAATTGACATAAAATAGTCCTGCGGTGGCTAAAAAAGCTAAAAAAATAGCAACGACGACGCCCTCATTTGAGACTTTCGGGAATCGGCTTGGTACTGCCTGAGTAGCATCTTCTATGGTCATCATAAATCCTTAACAGATCGGTTTACTGGTATGCAGATGCTGGATTACATCTGAGAATCGGAATACTCCGCCGTCACTAAAGTAGTAATAGACATTGCCATCGGGGAGTAGGATCACGCTAATCCCGCCGTAACCGGACATAAAAGGTAGCCAACGACTATTAGTACAGCCCAATGTCGGGCCAGCATTCCAAGCCCAAAATCCATTGTAAAATTTCAAGTCTGCAGCACCTGCTCTGCTACCCCGATCCACTGCTTCTCTTTGCATCGCTTTGTCGAGCATTGATTTATCCAAACGATCCATCAATATCGGATCACTTGCTGATAAGGCGCTAGCAAGTTTAGCTATATCGCTTCGCAGTAGTGTGAGACCCCAACCGGTAAAAGGTTGGTCTTGTTCTCGGTGGGGCACAGCCGTTAGGGGGGATAAGCCTAAGTCACGCCATATGGGCACCAACAGGTCAGTGTAAAAGTCTCTCTCGTTACCCCGCTGTTGCCTCCAGAAATTCTGCATAGCAACGCCCAGCAGCCAATATTCAGTAGTGTGGTACACCCATTGTTCACCGGGCTTATCTTTTACTCGATAGCGGCTACAGACATGTCTTGTTTTGTCAGCAGTCGAGGTCTCCTTAAGAAAGGCTAATAGGTGTTTGTCCTCGTCCCGGTGTGGACTTTTACTGCCGTATCGTCCGCTAGTATTGTTCAAAAGATGCTTCAATGAAATGTCACCCCAAGCATGACACTCCGGAACCAAATCTTTTACTAACAAGTTCTGTGCGCCGGGATAAAGGGCTTCGAGGCGCATCAATCCGATGCCGCCCACAATAGACTTTGCCAGAGAATAGCTGGGCAGGACCATATGACTGCAATCAGTTAATCTTGCTGCGCGAGTGTCACAATTGCTGACGTAATGGATTCCGTCAATAACTGCGCCATAGGCTGACATGGATGCTTTTTTTATATACCCAGCCTGCGCAAAGACTTGAGAGTCAAAGTCCGGGTAGTCGGCGCCAATCTTTAGAATTGATTTCTCCGGTAAGCGAGCCTTTATCTCTTTGTCATAGGCCGTAATTATTTGAAGACTTGATTCTGCTCCTAGGCTAGTTACTTTAGTCTCAGCAATACCCTGAGCGTTAAACTGCAGATACTGGCAGGTTTCCGTTGCTATTTGATAGCCAGCCTGATTGTTCTCGATAATAATCGTGCCTTGATGCGTGCAGTTAGCGCCTTTTTCAACTATAGAAATAGGTAGTATGATCCTCACTTTCTTATCGCGTAGATACCAGCTTCCTGGTTCCACAACCATATCCCAGTATTTATTTCTTGTTACGGAAAGGCCTCTCTCAACGGGAATTGCTTTGCCGTCGCCAGCCAAAACGAGATCAATTTTTGTAGCGGGTAACCCGCCTAATTGATTACCTGTTGATCTGGTGTAGTTAAATGTATCTCGTAATACTTGAAACTGTTTAACCGTTGATTTTTCGATGACTACCCGAATAACAGCATCTGCATAACTTTGAGTACTGAGAAGAGTGAGTGCGATCAGCATTAAAAAAGACTGGATGGAATAATTTTTAGCACTTAGGAAAATCCTTCGATTAGCTAACATCTAGACCTGCCTTAACCAGGATTGCGCTTAACTCTTCCAAATGGAGAGCATAGTTTCGCCATTGATCAACTGATGTTTTATAAACAGGCTGTCGCACCTGAGTGGCACTGGCAGTGGTAGATGGCGCTTTGTTCTCATAAAATTTTAGGCATTCCGATTCCCAGTTCAAGTTGCAAAATTCCAGAACTTTTTTGACTTCTTTTTCGGTGTTGTCGACTAAATTTTCATAGGCAATAGAATGAATGACGCCTGGCATTACTGAATGCCAGTGACGCATCAGCCGGTCATATGCTACATAGTATCTCCCCAAGTCTGACAGACTGTAGGAAAACGGATAAATATCCCTGAATTGTTGCTTGTAAATAGCTAGGCAAGCGGCCAATGGATGGCGGGTTAAATTTATGATCTTTGCATTAGGCATAGCGCTATGGATGAGACCCGCATACAAAAAATTAAAAGGCAGTTTGTCAATGAAATGACTGCCCTCTTGATTTATTGGCCGCGCCTTTTTTAAATAACGCAGGGCGAGGCTGCTAACATTTAGCTCACGGGATAGCTGTATAAGATCGATAGCAGAAGTGCTTTTTACGCTACATTTATCAGACGACAACGCCGTGACCTCTAAGCCAAATATATCTAATTCGCCAGCGGAGGTGACCTTAGAATGACCGTCTAGAATACGCTCTAGTAGCGTTGTTCCAGTTCGCGGTAGGCCAATAATGAAGATAGGTTCCGAACTCTCGTGACTGGGAGCATCTCGTAGAAAGTAAGATTCATCAAAAGTATGCCTGATATGTTGGATGATTTTCTCATCTGCACTCACGTCGTATGACATCGCATTACGACGAATATCGGATCCGCTTTTGAGATACTTAAAGGACTTTTTAGTGTCGCCTAGATCATCATATTCCTTAGACAACGCATAGCAAATACCGGACTTGGCTTGATCTTCAATGTTTGGATCCGAGTATGCCTCGAGTAGCTCTTCAATATGGTTACTTTTTATAGATTGTCGCCGCAGCGATGAGCGCATACCCTGAGCTTCAGCATCAAATTTATTTAAAGCCAAACAGGCAGCTAAGCAGTCTTCACATTTTTCCAACTCACCGATAAATCGGTAGGCGGCAGCTAGATTATAATGCAGCAACGCATTATTAGGCTCATGGGCCAAGGCAGATATGTAGTGCTCCGTAGCTTCGTTATGCATCTGCTCTGCTGAGAGCATCATCGCTACTTTCTCATGCAAAGCGGCGCTATCAAATTTTTGTGCGGCGAGTAAGAGCAGGTTTTCCCGCATATCCTTTTGTCGCCCCAGCAGGGATAGGCATTCAATTCGTTGAATCAGAACATTGGCCGCATTGGGCTTTAGGGAAAGTGCGCGGGCGGTTGAAATTAATCCGGCCTCAGGTTTGTTTAAGCGCAAATGGATGCAGCCCGCCAACCACCAACCTTCAAAAAAATCCGGAAATTCTGTATTAAGAATCCGACAGCTATCTACGGCCTTTTTAATCTCATTTTGAGAAAGCGCTTTTTTTGACAGGGAATATAGCTGTGAGGCAGTTAGTTGCATAGAGGGGGTCATTTCGAGTGAAAGCAACACATCTTAAAGGATAATGTATTAATATTCTTACAGTCGCTGAAAGATATTCAGCGACTGTAAAAACTCGATAGCTAGAAACGATAACTCGCAGAAAGGCTAATAGTTCTGGGTTGGCTTATGAAATCTTTCTGGCCTGTGCCATAAAATCCATTGGTGATATCACTGGTCATATACTCTTCTTTGTATGTCGCCACTGTACCTCGCTCATTGAAGATGTTCTTTGCCACCAGTGATGTCGTCCACTCTGCCCCGACCAGACTCATTGACATAAACCACAGGTCAAAACCATCTAAAGTAGTGGCCCAGTCAGGGTCTATGTTGAGGATAGAATTTTCAACATTTGACTGATAATAACCATCAATACGACTAATCAGTAGCAAGCCATTATCCAGAGCAGTTTCATACTTAGCACCGAGATTAATAGTGTTTCTAGCCGTTCCGGGAAGCTTTGCCCCTTCAGTTGCGCGTAATTCTGACCGTCCATCAGTTAGGTCATTTGCATCGTGAAGGTACAAATCTTCTGTGAGTGACGAATCAACATAGGTGTAACCGCCAAAGAGAGTCGCTTCATTAGAAATAGCCCAGTTGAACTCTGATTCAAGTCCTTTCGATGAGGCCTGTGACCCGTTTGCAACGGCATAGTAGGCGCCAGAAGGCGTAGCCACATTAACCTGTGGGTCTGACCAGTCTACATAGAATGCTGCAACGGTGTAATTTAGATTCTCAGTTTGGCCTTTTATTCCAATTTCATAATTAAGAACCGAGTCGCTATCGAAACTATTCCACTCAGGATCATTGGGATAGTCTGCATCAGGCCTTACGGGCGCGGCATTTGTGCCACCGCGACGATAGCCCTCAGAGATGGTGCCGTAAATCATAGCGGAGTCACTAAAGTCCCATGCTAGGTTGAGCCTTAGCAAGGTGTCACTATCTTCGTTAGTATCAGTAACAATAGGATTACTCGTAAACCAGATAGGGTAGGACGTCTGTGAGGTCACCTTATCTTTATTATCGAAATAACGAGCACCCAAAGTCGCCGCTAGAGTCTCAGACAGATTCCAAGTAACCTCACCGAAGAGCGCAAAATCTCTAAACTCACGTTCATGGGTCCAGTCGAAGGTAATATTAGTGGTTGGATCATAGAGTGTGCCGATATAAGGGTAAGGATCATCAAGCAGGTAGCCTGGGAATACTGGACCACTGGCGGCCAACCACCATTCTTGGAATCCTAGCGCCCTAGTTTGTTGCGCAGCAGAGGCTTCCTGATCCATATAAAAAGCACCCACCGTCCAGTCAAGTTGTTGGTCGCCATTTGACACCAGGCGTAGTTCTTGAACGAAAGCTTCTTCAGAATTTTGGCGTTCGGCCGCGATAGCCGGGCGCATCATATAGCCGTATCCATAGTAAGTGAGCCAGCCTTTTGATGCGAAGAACCCAGTATTATCACTGGTCCCCTCGTAGCTGCGTTCGTAAATTGAGGTGCTGGAACTCAGTGTTGCAAAGCCTAGGTCGTAGGTCATTTCTAGGCTTGTAAATTCAGATTCATTTGATGATGGTTCATTGATGACAGAACCAATTTCATATTCGCCATAATAGTCTCCCCAGCCGTCGGGGCCGGATGTAACCTGACGACGACCGCCATACTCACCCTCCTGCTTCATATAGGTAAGTACTGCTTCAAAATCATCACCCGGAGTCCATTTTACGGCGGCGCGAGTGTAGTCAATGTCGACAGTGTCGGCGTCTTGATTATTGGTATAAACCGGACCGCCGTAGATAGTGCCTGTGGCGTCGGCAATGGGCGTGCCACTAGAGTCAGTCGCATAGACATTGGCATAGTCAACAACCCCTGCATTATCGATTAGTCCACCACTAATCCTGAGCGCAAGGTCATCACTGATTGGGATGTTAAAAGCCGCGTCTAAACTGACATTTTCGCCCTCAGAACCATTGGTCTGACCATAAGACGTATTTATACGACCTTCAAACCCTTCGGTACTTGGTTCATTCATAACAAACCGGACTGTGCCACCTAATGAACCGGAACCATATAGGGTTCCCTGCGGCCCTCTTAACGCTTCAACTCTTTTGACATCTGTCAGTATAAAATTGGCAAAAACTGGGGTGTCACCGACATAAGTTGAAACTGTGGGATCAGAAAGGAATCGTCTATCAGTAGCGGAAGGATCAACATTTAATCCTCGAATACTAATGACATTATTGTTTTCAGCAAAGCGACCACCACCATCGGCAACTGTAATACCTGGCATAGCGCGCATCAATTCATGCATATCGACAATATTCGCCTCTTCTATTTGATCGCCGGTGATCGCAGAAATATTAAAAGGTATGTCACTAGCCTTCATGTCACGCCGAGTTGCAGAGACAATAATTTCTTCTAGTGATGCAGACTCTTCAGCTATGGCATAACCAGGCTGACAAAGTGTTGCTGTTGCTATAGCCACCGCTGAGGCTATTTTGGATTTGTTACGGGTTTTAAAATTGATCATTCGATAACTCCCCAAGTTGCTAAAAAAAATTGCAGTCTTTGATGCTGAGTTTGCAGAGACATTCTGGCAAAAGTAGGTTTCTACTCGTAGTCACACCGGTGTCCCGATCTATTGATTAATGTAGTTGCAGCGAAATATAAAGTCAACTATAACTTTTAGCCAAATAAAGAGACCTACCAGATGGCGCCTCTACTTGAGTAGCGGCGTCAACACAAATGTCACATCTTTACGAATCGAAGCTCCGAGCTCTGTTATCGACATGTCTTTTAGATAGATGAAATTTAGGAACTGGATTCTTTCATTGCGTGTGAGGAAATTGGCTAGATAAGCTATGTCAACAGTCTCTGCTATTGCGCCGTTTTTTTGACAAGTCTCCAACACATGCAAAATTGCTCTGCCCAAGCCGCCAGCAATAGTTTCAATATATCGTGGTGCTACTGTTTTGTCGGGGGTAGTGGCAATATACGCTATCACATTGCCCCATAGTTCCCGGCTGAGAGTTGCAATGGTATCGTGGATATTAGACATGATAACTTCGGTTACCAAATCCACTGGATTTTCAGAGCCTGCGCGATAAGTAAATTCCGAGTCTTTCTCGACGACACCTATCTCGCCGCGGGCTACAATGGCCAGCAACAGCTCGTCCTTGGAGTGGTAATAATTGTATACCGTTGCCTGAGAGACCATTGCTAAAGCTGCAATCTCTTCAATGCTGGCCAGCTCAAAGCCCTTTTCCACAAAAAGATTTTTCGCTGCAATCTCTATGAGTTCTCGGCGTTGTGCTTTTTGCTGTTCGCGTAGCTTAGACATAACTTACCTTATGAGGGCATCGCCTGATGCCATGAAAAAATGGCTTTTCTTTACTATACAGAATGAGAGCGCACAGCAGAACATTTGAATTTTACACTTTGGGTCTTAGATTTGAGACTAAATTTATAAAAATATCAATCGAACCCATAGCCTCCTAGCGGGAAGATCGCCATGCACTGAGCCGGCGGGAATTGGCTCGGGCCTTCCATGGCCCTCGCGCTTACGCCCGCCTTCGGCGTCCAAAACTTCAATCCTGACGTTTTGTGAACTCGCTCCGCAGAATCATCCCCTCTACAACGGCCAATAAAAAACCCCAACCCTTTCGGGTTGAGGTTTTGTTATTGGTGGAGGCGGCGGGAACTG
>ERZ1047472.335-NODE-335-length-43019-cov-78.320268_pt1 | contig 43019 bp, 41 predicted proteins | sample MGYA00383095_ERZ1047472 | MGnify/ENA primary metagenome ERZ1047472 (study PRJEB29581, sample SAMEA5548365) | metagenome | biome: marine; feature: coastal; material: water | depth 1 m | study: Short-term variability in the microbial, nano- and picoplankton... | reverse complement strand
ATAAATACTTACAGAATCTACCGTTGGTAATTGCTTACGTTTTGGATGTGTGTAACCGATATCCTGAAATACAGGAATTTTCCCAGTGGTTTGACTCTAGCATAGTCCCTGCATTGCCAGAGCAAAAGTGGTACAAAGAGACTCCTAAAGGGGATTGACTAATATGAAAGCAATGATTTTAGCCGCAGGGTTGGGGTCTCGATTACAACCATTGACAAAGACAGTCCCAAAGCCAATGCTTTTGGTATGTGGAAAACCTTTGTTGCAATGGCATATCGAAAGATTAGTTAGAGCTGGGGTCAGAGAGGTTGTAGTCAATACTTCCTGGTTAGGTGAACAAATTCAGGATTACTTTGGTACTGGTGTGGACTTTGGGATCACCATAACCTGGTCATCAGAAGCCGAGCCTTTAGAAACAGGTGGCGGCATTTTTAAGGCTCTACATTTATTCGGAGATGATCCATTTATTCTGATGAGCGCGGATATTTGGACTGACTTTCCCCTTGAAAGTTTTCTTAAAAAGAATATAGACTCACCGCTTAGCGCCCACTTAGTGCTTGTAAAAAATCCCGAGCATAACAATGGAGGTGATTTTTCATTAGAAAATTATATTGTGGGATACGGTCAAGAGCGTTACACATACAGTGGAATTAGTATCGTATCTAGCCAACTGTTTAATTCTCTCAAGATCACCTCTGAGGTATTTCCATTAAGAGAAGTGCTTAAACCGGCGATTTCATCCGGTCGAGTTAGTGGTGAGATTTATACCGGCGATTGGTGCGATGTGGGAACTATAGGGCGCTACAATAATTTAAATAAACGATTACTAGAGACGACTAATGGTATCTGATAAAACATATAAATTAATCTTTTGGTGCGCCGTGTTAATCGTTTTATTGCTGTCACTACTTCCAATTTCTGCGCCCGAGCTCGGGCTCTTTCAATGGCAGGATAAGCTCCACCATTTTATAACCTATAGTGGATTATGTTTTTTGGGGATCCAGGCCTATGGGCAGAACCATTCAGTCTGGGTAATCGGATTTATATTAGTACTTTTTGGCCTGGTAATTGAGCTTGCTCAATCTTTAACTGGCTATCGATTCGGCGATCCCATTGACCTAGCTGCCAATACATTGGGTATCATCGTTGCGGGAGTATTTTTCCACAACCAAAGGAACAAGCTATGATTTCTGTGTATCGCGGCAGTAATTATTTTGAAGCCCAACTGCTTGCTAATCTAATAGAGATGGAAGGCTTAGAGGTATTTTTACATGGTGCTGCCCTTCAAGGTGGTGTTGGCGAACTGTCGGCATTGGACCACCTTTCCATTATGGTTAATGATGCTGATCAATCTAAAGCTAAAGATGTTGTTATAGCTTATGAGCGTGGGGATTTTATCTTGGAGGATGATAGGTGATTCAAGACTCTAAGCAACATATGCTGTGGATAGGGCCTTGTGCTGGGGCCATTATGACTGGCGTCATGCTAAGTTATGGCTGGGCATTAGAGGGAGCCTTGACGGCAGGTATTACTCTTCTTTGTGCTCTTTGGTGGATATTTGAGCCGATTCCCATTCCCGCGACTTCGATGATTCCGCTGGGGGTGATGCCATTGGTAGGTATTTTGGATGGCAAGCAGGTCGCGCAGGCCTATGGTGATCCTCTCATTATTCTGCTTATGGGGGGAGCAATGTTATCCAAGGCGATGGAGAAAAGCGGAGCTCATCGCAGATTAGCTTTGGCTATGGTGAATCTTTTTGGCGGCGATAGTTTTAGAAATTTGGTTTTTGGATTTATGGTAGCCTCTGCTGCATTAAGTATGTGGGTCTCAAATACGGCTACAACATTGATGCTTGTGCCTGTGGCTTACGCAGTACTGGATAGTATTAAGAATTCAGATGACAGTGTTAAATTAGCTGTACCTCTTTTTTTGGGAATAGCCTACTCAGCGAGTATTGGAGGTTTGGGGACGCCGATTGGCTCGCCGCCAAATGTAATATTTCTAAAAGTCTATGCTGAAGCTACGGGCACTATGCCGAGTTTTAGCCAATGGATGATATGGGCATTGCCAGTAGTGCTCATTATGATTCCGATTGCAGGATTTTGGCTAACCAGAAATCTCAGTCGTACTGAAGGAGTTCAAATTCCAAAAGTTGGGCAGTGGCGTAAAGAAGAGTTCAGGGTCATCTTTATTTTTGGTCTAACAGCCCTAGCTTGGATTACATTGCGAGAGCCCTTTGGTGGTTGGACTTCTTGGTTGGGGGTACCATCAGCGAACTATGCCGCAGTTGCTTTAACTTCTGTGATTCTTATGTTTATTCTTCCTGACGGTAAGGGTGGAAGATTATTGGATTGGGATACTGCTTCAGGTATTCATTGGGGCGTACTCTTGTTATTTGCAGGTGGTATTGCAATCGCAAAAGCTTTTGCTGTGACTGGGATTAGTGAAGCTATTGGAGAATCCCTATCAGGAGTAACACGCTTGTCGTTAATTGTAGTCATTGCCATTATTGCCATTGGGGTAACATTTTTAACTGAAATTACCAGTAATACGGCAACAACAGCTTTGTTAATGCCGATTCTCGCAGCCGCTGCTCTTGGAGCTGGATTTGAACCTGCATTGCTAATGTTGCCTGCAGCTCTATCAGCAAGTTGTGCATTTATGTTGCCTGTGGCGACTGGACCTAACGCTATAGTTTTTGGAACCGGAAGAATAACAGTGAAACAGATGGTTAGAGAGGGTTTCGCTCTAAATATAATTGGTATATTGGTAATCAGTAGCGTCGTTTATTACTGGTTGGGATGATTGCAACGCCTAGTGATCGATTAGCAGTTTTATATTACTTGGTCTTAGCGTTTGGCTGCCGGCAAAAGATAGTACCAGAGTTGTTATCTCATCCCATACATCAGCTTTGCGCATACCTTTTATTCCTCGATCAATAGCTCCTGCTTGATATAAAAGCATTCTTAAATGGGCGGCGCTGCAGCGTTGCAGTGCCTTACGAAACAAAGGCAAGCGTTTTTCCCAAACACCGGCATTTTTGAGAGCCCAGTCCCGTTGTTCTCCATTCGACACCTGCTCGCTAGCCTTGACTAAGATACGGAGTTCTCGCGTTATAGCCCAAAGCAAAGGAATTGCATCAGTCCCTTCACTGTGAAGGCCTCTTAGAGAACGCGCAGCAGACTGAGCATCTCCAATGAGAATTTTATCGACAAATTCAAAAATATTATACCGAGCGCTATCAGCCACAACCGATGACATCTTAATGGCATCAACGTTGCCGTCAGTAGCAAGCAACTTTAGTTTTTCAATCTCTTGAACCGCTGCTAGCAAATTGCCCTCGACTCGTTCAGCTAATATTTCTACAGCTTCTTGGTTAGCATTTATATCTGACTGTAGCAGCCTTTGTTTAATCCAGCGTGGGAGTTGATCGCCTGTGATAGGCCAAACTTGAATATGCGCACCGAGGGCTTCAAGAGTTTTCATCCATTTACTATTTTGTGCACCACGTTCTAGCTTTGGGAGGATAATCAGTAACAAATTATCTGGATTAGGGTTGGCGCAGAGCTCACACAGAGCCTTGCTACCTTTGTCGCCAGGCTTGCCATTGGTAATCTTAACTTCAATAATCTTCTTTTCGGCGAACAATGACAGGGCATTTGCTTCATTGTGGAGGCTACCCCAGTCAAAATTCCCATCTCCATGAAATACTTCTCTGCCAATAAAGCCTTGTTTTCTTGCTTCATGCCGAACAGCATCAGCAGACTCTTGAGCCAGAAGGGGTTCGTCACCACTAATTACATAAACAGGTAAAAGATCTTTTAAGAGATGGCTTTTAAGCTGTTCAGGTCTTATCTTCATAGGTTGCCTAATAATTGGAACTAGGGCGTTGCATTATCAGAAAATACGCGTAGCCGGTTTAGGATTTGGCGAACAATTTCTTCGTGCATACGATCTCGGACTGATCTTGATTCATTAGTTGAGGAAAGAATATCGTCTTCGTTAAATTCATAAACTCTTTCTACTGATGCTGTTGACAGTGGAATCATCTCATTGCCCTGAGCATCAGCAATAATGAAATCAACATCTTCATTTAACTGATATTCTGCAACTCTGCCGCTTGGGTTAATACTGGCGGTACGAGAGTTTTGACGATAGTCGACGATAATTACAGAATAATCTGCCGCCGCCTTGTCAGCGATAACCTTAATACCATTAATACTCAGAGCTCTTTCTAGCTCTGTAATAAGTGCACTATTGCGGTCACTTGAGGAGAGATAAAGTGTCCCTATAGCTGAAGGGACTAATTGTGTGTCACGAAGTTGCCATCCACAGGAGGACGGGAGCACAAACAGCATACTCAGCACTAACGCTCTATATTTCATCAATAGCCTCTCAATTAGCAACTATGTTAACTAGCCTGCCAGGGACAACAATAATTTTACGGATCGTATTCCCTTCCACAAATCGTTGCACGTTTTCATCAGCAAGTGCAATTTTTTCTATGTCCTCTCTTGAAATATCTGCAGCAACCTCGATTTTGCCACGGACCTTTCCGTTAACTTGAAGAACCAATGTAATAGTACTGCGCACTAAGGCTTCTTCATCCAGCATAGGCCAGCTTGCGTCTATCACTGAATCTGTGTGTCCTAAGGCATGCCATAAGCTATGGCAAATATGAGGGGCCACAGGGGAAAGTAACAAAACTGCACTAATCAAGGCCTCGTGACGCACAGCGAGAGTCTGTTGGTCTTTTTCGTTGTGCTTCCCAACCTCATTCAACAACTCCATCACCGCCGCGATAGCCGTATTGAAGGTATTGCGCCGGCCATAATCATCGCTCACCTTTCGGATTGTCTCATGGGTTTTGCGGCGCAGATCTCTCTGTCCGTCACTGAGTTTGTCAACGTTAAGATCTTCAACTGAGCCAATCTCCACATGGTCGTGCACCATCTTCCATAGTTTTCGTAAGAAACGGTGGGCGCCTGAAACACCTTCATCACTCCACTCCAGAGTTTGTTCAGGAGGTGCAGCAAACATGGTAAATAATCGAACCGTATCCGCACCATGTTTATCGATAGTAGTTTGCGGATCAACACCATTATTCTTTGATTTCGACATCTTAGTGATACCATCACTGATGACGCTCCTGCCGGTTTTAGTTTCAACAGCACTTATAGTGCGACCCTTATCATCCTGTTCAACAGTAACGTCATCGGGTGAGATCCATGTTTTGCGACCTGCATCTTCAGTGTAAAAAGATTCGGCTAACACCATTCCTTGGCAGAGTAAGCTCTTAAATGGCTCACTACTGTTAACTAGTCCTTCATCACGCAGTAGTTTGTGGTAAAAGCGGGCATAAAGAAGATGTAGAATAGCGTGTTCGATGCCACCTACATACTGATCTACGGGGAGCCAATAATCGGCGCGCGCAGGATCAAGCATTGCGCTATCAAGATCAGAGCAAGTAAATCTGGCGTGGTACCAAGAGGATTCCATAAAAGTATCGAAGGTATCCGTCTCATGCTCAACTACCTGTCCATTGAGTTCAGCCATGCGCCAATTGTCATCTGCCTTTATTGGCGACTGTATGCCGTCCATTTCTACATCAGTAGGCAAGATCACTGGTAACTTATCCAGAGGAACGGCAATCTCTCCACCGTCAGCGAGGTTGTACATAGGGATTGGCGTCCCCCAGTAGCGTTGACGACTGACACCCCAGTCACGCAAGCGATAATTGGTGGCGACTGAACCGTGGTTTGAACTCTCAAGATCGGTGGAAATAGCATCGAAGGCAGAGCTAAAGTCTAAACCATCATATTTACCTGAATTCGTTAGGATTCCTTTTTCGGTAAATGCTTGAGTATCGACTGAACATTCTTGACTATCATTGGGAAGAACGACCTGAGCAATAGGCAGCCCATATTTTTTGGCGAATTCAAAATCTCGTTGATCATGCCCCGGCACAGCCATTACTGCACCAGAGCCATAATCCATCAGCACGTAATTACCCACCCAGACTGGAACTGTCTCACCAGTTAGAGGATGAACAGCCGTGATACCTGTATCCATGCCCACTTTTTCCATAGTAGCCATTTCGGCTTCAGAAACCTGCTGGACCTGACATCTCTCAATAAAGCTTGCCAAGACTGGGTTCGTCTCCGCGACTTTGAGAGCAATTGGATGTTGGGTAGCAAGGGTTAAATAGGTGACGCCCATCAATGTGTCAGGACGAGTAGTATAAACCTCAAAATGCTGGAAGGTGTCAGTAGGTTGAGACAAATCAAACACCACATTTACCCCGCGGCTTTTGCCTATCCAGTTACGCTGCATGGTCTTGACCTGCTCAGGCCAATGATCCAAATCCTCCAGATCTTCGAGTAATTGCTCAGCATATTCAGTAATTCTGATAAACCACTGAGGGATTTCTTTCCGCTCAACTGGTGTATCACAACGCCAACAGCAACCGTCTATAACCTGTTCATTTGCCAGCACAGTGGCATCATGTGGGCACCAATTTACTGCGCTTGTCTTTTTATAAACCAGACCTTTTTCATAAAGCTTAGTGAAAAACCACTGTTCCCATTTGTAGTAATCAGGTTCACAGGTGGCCAGTTCTCGAGACCAGTCAATACCAAAACCTAAGCTTCTAAGTTGGGCCTTCATGTAGGCGATATTTTCATGAGTCCATTTTGCGGGCGCGGTATTATTCTGAATGGCTGCATTTTCTGCTGGCAGACCGAAGGCATCCCATCCCATAGGGTGAAGAACGTTCTTGCCCTGCATCCTTTGATACCGAGCTATAACATCGGTAATCGTATAGTTTCGGACGTGACCCATGTGTAGTTTGCCACTGGGATAGGGGAACATGGCGAGACAATAAAACTTTTCTTTACTCGGGTCTTCGGTGACCTCAAATGTATTGTTGTCGTTCCAGAATGTTTGCGCTTCCCGCTCTATTCTTGCGGGATCATAGATTTCATCGAAGGCCATTAATATTCACTGCTTGTAGGGTTTGGTTATCAGCGTGAATTATAGGGGAATGTGAGTCGCTCTAACACCCATCAGAGTGGATTAGGCGATTAGCCTATCCACTCCAATAAAAACACCGTGTTTCGATGTAGGCGATTAACTGGCTCGGCGAGCGGGGATTCCCAGCTCAAGGAGTTTAGCCGCTATATCTTCTGCAGATGTGGCTGCCTGAATTTCGCGGTCAACAAATAGCACTTTGCCATCTTTACCAATATAAATAGTGTGCCTCTTCGGAACACCATAAAAAGCAAGCACATCGTAGGCTTCAGCGACACTCTTTGATGGATCACTCAGCAGAGGAAAATCAGCATCATTTTCTTCAGCAAACTCTTTATTTGTTTCCAGAGGATCAACGCTCGCCATAAAATAAGCCACCTCTAACCCTTTCAATAAATGACCATTTTGAGCAAGTGACTTACATTCTATGGTACACCCGCTAGTAAAAGCTTTTGGATACCATGCGATAACAACAGCTTCCTTGTCTTGAAATTGACTTAAGGTATAAGTTTTACCATCGGTGGCTTGGAGTTCAAAGTCTGGCGCTTGATCGCCCACTTCCAGAGCGGTTACAGAAAATGAAATTGTTAGGCTAGCCGTGAGAGCTAATAAAATCTTACTTATTGTCATGTCTAGGATCCTCTAAGACGTTAGTTTTAATTCCTTTAATCATTAACCACACGCAAAGTAGCGTGGAGAGCAGAACGATGGGCCATGATCCAGTTGTAGAAAAAGGAGTGCGTCCTTCGCGAGCTTGAACAACACCATTGAGTTCTGAGCTACTGTGCTGATCAAGACGTCGGCGAATCTTTCCTTTATGATCTACTAAACCTGAAATCCCATTGTTAGTCCCACGTATGATTGGTTTTTCGTTCTCCAATGCGCGCATCTGCACCATTTGCATATGTTGCAGTGGACCAATTGAATTACCGAACCAAGTATCATTACTAACGGTTAATATTAATGAAGCTTCCTTACTATTACGCGCCACAAGGTTTGGATAGACCACCTCATAACATATTGCTGTTGCTATTAACTGGTCTTTAATAGAAAAAAGAGGTTGGTCAGAGGCTCCAATAGCAAGAGAGGACATAGGTAAATCAAAAAATTTAATTAAACCTCTTAGAGCTGATTCAAGCGGAACGTACTCTCCAAAAGGGACTAGGCGGGTTTTGTTGTACTGCCCTCTATTCTCGCCAATGGCCAGAACCGAGTTATGGTACTTTTCTTGGTTGATGTCGTAGGTGATGATACCAGTTAACAATGTGGAACCGCTATCATTGGCTCGATCTGTCATCTGGCTCATGAAGTTGGGAATGCGCTGAGGCAAAGTGGGCACAGCAGCCTCAGGCCAAACAATAATATCACTACCCCAATGAGCGTTAGTCTGACTAGCCAACTGCTTGAGTATTAGTTTTTGCTTTCCAGGGGACCATTTTTCATTTTGAGGAATATTGGGCTGTATCAGAGTAACCGTTAGGGGTTCGCCGGTGTTTTCAGTCCACTCGACGTTCTGGAAAAAATATCCTGATACCACCAAAATGGCAATAGTAGTCATAAGAGATTGAGTTGAGCGAGATCTTATTCTTCCATTAACTATTGAGGCTAAGAGCATGGCGCCTAGGCCCGATATAAAGCTTAACAAAAGCACACCACCTATTGGTGCCCAGCCATTTAGCCAAGTGGAGGTATGGCTGTAACCTGCATAAAGCCATGGAAACCCAGTTAGTATCCAAGTTCTCATCCATTCGCTGATGACCCATATTGCGGGTAAGCCTAGCATCCAGGAGAGGGGATTCTGTGGTATCAACGCAGTAATCATGAAGGGAGCGGCAAATATAAGGGCTAAAAATAGACAAAATAAAGCTGTTGCTAAAATTGCTAAAGGTGCCGGAATAAACCCATACTCATGAATACTCACATAAAGCCAGCTGGCACCTGCAATGAAAAGACCAAAGCCATAGACTAGGCTATTAAAAAAAGCATGTTTGGCTGAAGTCTGCTTTAGCGATTGAAATAAGATGGCCATGCTGATTATTACCGCGGGCCAAACATCAAAGGGGGCTAAGCCCAAAGGGAAAATACCGCCTCCAACAAGAAGAATACAGCGATGTTGGATTTTATTGTTAAGCCTCATGGAGTCTTTTTGGATACTTCCAGTAAGGTTATTTTTCGGCTATCTCCTGCGGTTACGGTAAAGTGGAAATTGTCAATTTCTACTGTTTCAGACACCTCAGGCAGACGCCCTAGCGCGTGAATGATAAGACCGGCGATGGTATCGAACTCATCATCAGATAAACCAACATCAAAATACTCATTGAAGTCAGCAATGTCTGTAATGGCATCCACTGTGTAACGATTCACGTCTATTTTCCGAATTTGCTCAGGTTCATGTTCATCGGTTTCATCTTCAATTTCACCAACAATTTCTTCCAAGACATCTTCAATCGTAAGTAGACCGGAAACCCCAGCATACTCGTCAATAACAATTGCCATATGGTAGCGTTGCTCTCGGAACTCCTGAAGCAGAATATTGATGCGTTTACTCTCAGGAATAATAGTTGCTGGACGCAACATACTTTTCAGATTGAAGGATTCTTTGCCGGATAGAACCAGAGGGAGAAGCTCCTTGGCAAGGAGAATACCTTGAATATCATCAGAGGACTCGCCAACCACAGGGAACCTTGAGTGCTGTGACTGAATGACAATATTGAGTATTTCTTCCAGAGATAGATCAGCTTCGATAAACTTCATTTGTGAGCGAGGGATCATTATTTCCCGGGCCTGAAGATCGGATACCTTTAGAGCACCCTCCATAATTTGAAGTGCACCAGCATCAATAATAGACTCGTTCTCAGCGCTCCGCAGCATGTCAGCGACTTCATCGCTGCTAGTTGGGTTAGGAGAGAATATACGAGTAATTTTTTTCAGCAATGACGTCTCTGAAGTGTTCGTCGATGAGGATTCGTCGTTCATGGTTAACTCAATTATGCTCAGTTATTTCAATGTAGGGATCTGGGTAATTTAGGCCGCGCAAAATCGCTCTCTCTAATGTTTCCATTTCCTTTGCTTCATTATCTACGCAATGGTCATAGCCTAACAAGTGTAATACGCCATGCACAACCATATGCGCCCAGTGTGCATCATTTTTTTTATTTTGCTCTTTGGCTTCTTCTAACACTACAGGACCACAGATAACTAGGTCTCCTAGTATTGGCATAGGCTCTGGGGTGACTGCGTCAAAGGGGAATGAAAGTACATTAGTGGGACCTTCTTTACCCCGATATTGAAAATTTAATTGGGCACTTTCTTGTTGATCAACAATTCGAATATTGAGCTCAAATGGACCTGTTCGATTACCTAAAGCGGCATTAACCCAAGATTCAATACTTGCGGCACCAGGTGTTTCCTGCAACGTCCAGGCTCTTTGAATATCTACTAAAATAGCCATAGTTAGATTAGTTAGTGATCTTTTTCAAAGGCATCATAGGCATCGACAATACTTTGCACTATCGGATGGCGAACCACATCGCGCGATTCAAAGTGAGTGAAGCTGATTTCTTCAACATCTTTTAAAACATCACAAACATGAGCTAAACCCGAGCTAACGCCTCTTGGTAAATCAATTTGAGACATATCACCTGTGACGACTGCCGTGGAGCCAAACCCAATACGCGTCAAAAACATTTTCATTTGTTCGCGCGTGGTGTTTTGACTCTCGTCCAAAATAATATAGGCGCCATTTAGGGTACGTCCACGCATATAGGCTAATGGAGCAATTTCAATAACATTCCTCTCCTGCAATTTTGCAACCGTCTCAAACCCTAGCATTTCATGCAGAGCGTCATAAAGTGGTCGTAAGTAGGGGTCTACTTTTTGTGCAAGATCACCCGGCAAAAACCCTAATCTTTCACCGGCCTCTACCGCTGGCCGCACCAACAAAATACGCTCTACTTCGTCTCTAAGTAATGCCTCCACGGCACAGGCGACTGCCAGGTAAGTTTTACCTGTGCCCGCTGGACCAACACCAAAGTTAATATCATGGGTTTGTATCGACCGAACATAACGTTGCTGGTTAATTCCTCGAGGTTTAATATTTCCTTTTTTAGTACGAATAATTGAAAAATTATCAATATCATTGACGGATTGAACACTGTGTGCAGATTGATCCATAGGTTTTGGTCTCTCAAATTGGCGGAGATGGAGGTGCACCTCTTCAGGTGTCACATCGCTGTAGTGAGCTGTCTCTTGGTAAAGGTTAAAGATGACATCAATAGCATGCTTTGCATCGTCTTCATCACCAAAGACTGCAAAGAAGTTGTCTCGGGAGCGTATTTCAACTTTAAGTCGCTGCTCGATTAGGTGCAAATTATCATCAAATTGACCGCGGAGTGAGGCAAGCCGGTGAGCATCATTTGGCTCAAGGGTGATATTAAAAGCAGAAGACTGACTTTCCAGTTGTTTCAAGGGGTGTATTAGCGCCTATATAATTGTTAACTATTCTTAGCATAGCTCGATCAAGGGATCAGCGTAAACTCTTTTTTAGTGGTTCGGAATGCAAAGATCGGAACGACAGTGAGTTAAGCCAAATGAAAAGGTTATTTCTCTAACCTAAAGTTCATCAAAGTCTCTTATGCCAATTGGCCTCGGAGGGAGTTGGGCAAAGCCTCAGTAATAATTGTTTCTACAAATTGTCCGATGAGGCTCTGATCGGAACAGCGAAAATTAACGACGCGATTATTTTCAGTTCGCCCTTGGAGTTGTCCGGGATCTTTCTTTGAAACACCGGTTACTAGCAAATTTTGTTTAGAGCCCACCATTCTTCGACTTATTTCAAATGCATTTTGGCTAATACGGCTTTGGAGGATTTTCAGTCGTTCCTTTTTTACCCGATCAGAAATATTGTCTGTCATATCAGCTGCGGGTGTGCCAGGTCTTGCGCTGTAGATAAAACTAAATGAAGTATCAAAACCAACTTGTTCGATCAATTTCATCGTTGCAGCAAAGTCTTCATCAGTCTCGTTAGGAAAGCCAATGATAAAGTCAGAAGAAATGCTTATATCAGGTCGCAACTCTCTAAGGCGTCTAATTTTAGACTTATATTCGATGGCTGTATGACCTCGTTTCATTGCCATAAGAATCTTGTCTGACCCACTTTGTACCGGCAAGTGCAGGTGGCTAACTAATTCTGGTACTTGAGCATAAACATCAATCAAAGCGTCAGAGAACTCCACTGGGTGGGACGTTGTATAGCGGATACGATCAATACCTTCGATACTGGCGACAAAAGGGATAAGTTCGGCAAAATCACAGATGCTTCCGTCTGGCATGTCTCCCCGATAGGCATTCACATTTTGACCGAGCAAGTTAACTTCTCGCACACCCTGATCCGCAAGTGAAGTGATCTCAGCGAGAACATCTGCTACGGGACGGCTGACTTCTTCTCCTCGAGTATAGGGGACTACACAAAATGTGCAGTACTTAGAGCAACCTTCCATAATGGAAACAAAGGCACTAGCACCATCAGCCTCAGGTTCTGGAAGCCGATCAAATTTTTCAATTTCAGGAAAACTGATGTCCACAATTACAGTACCATCAGATTTTCGGGATTCCATCATCTCAGGCAGACGATGGAGGGTTTGTGGGCCAAATATAACATCTACAAAGGGCGCTCTTTTAGCAATAGCTTCACCTTCTTGACTGGCGACACACCCACCAACACCAATCACTAGATCAGGGTTGGCTTTTTTGAGGTGTTTCCATCGACCAAGTTGATGAAACACTTTTTCTTGAGCCTTTTCCCTGATTGAACACGTATTAAGCAGGATAACATCAGCATCTTGAGCATTATCCGTAGCTACCATATGGTGGCTTTCGCCGAGCAGATCACGCATGCGAGCAGAATCGTACTCATTCATCTGGCAGCCATGAGTGACGATATGGAGTTTTTTAACAGGCTTCTGCTGCATTGCTAAGGCTTTTGTCTTTAAAGTTCGCGCATTATAGCTCTGAGTACCTATTGCGCAACATTTTGCGATGTTATTAGGGTTGATTATGATATTATATTTATTCTTTTTAGGCGTGTAATGCAGAGAAAATCCATGGCCAGTGAACCTATTTACAGAATTACCTTTCTTAACCAAGGGGAAGTTTACGAGATCTATGCTCGTCACGTTTTTCAAAGCGACCTTTGGGGCTTTTTGGAGGTTGAGGAATTTATCTTTGGTGAGCGTTCTCAGATGATAGTGGATCCAGCGGAAGAGAAGCTCAAGAATGAGTTTTCGGATATAAAGCGAAGCTTCATCCCCATGCAATCTATCGTTCGCATTGATGAAGTTGAAAAAGAAGGTGCTGGAAAAATCACTCAGGCCAGCGGGGGTAATGTGAGTCCGTTTCCGTTTCCATCCATGGTTGGTGGAAAGCCCTCTGCAGATGTGTGATCCCTGTCTAATTGGCAGGTTTAGCACGGTCTAGTGTTTTACGGTGTGCGGCGAAATGATCAGACTGCAGGCCGCTGCTTTTTTCAAGGATTTAAAGATGGCACAACCAAACGCTAAATTACTCCCTTTCGAATTTGCTCGAAGTAACGGGTTGTTAGTGCGTGAATCTGAGGGTGATCTTGTACTGTCTCCTGATGCTAGTCAGTGGGCGATTACTGAAGTTAGTCGCATAAATAACGGGTTCTCTTCGATTAGCAGAGTTGATAGCAAAGTTTTCGATAAAATGCTGTCAGAGATTTATAGTGGCAGAAAAAATTCTTCTGAATCGGTGATGGAAGATATTAAAGACTTTGTTGATATGGAGTCAGCCGCGGCCGATCTTGAAGATACGGGTGATTTGTTAGATTCTGAAGATGATGCTCCTATCATTCGATTACTCAACGCTATTTTGGCTGAATCATTAAAAGAAAATGCCTCGGATATTCATATCGAGCCCTATGAAAAAGAGTCATTGGTGCGTTTCCGACTGGATGGTGTGCTGAGTACTGTGTTGAGTCCGTCCGCACAGATTACCCCCTTACTTATTTCTCGTATCAAAGTGATGTCAAAATTAGATATTGCCGAGAAGCGGCTGCCTCAAGATGGACGGATGAGCGTCAAGCTTGGTGGTCGCAGCATTGATCTAAGGATTTCTACGATGCCTTCAAGTCATGGCGAGCGCGTGGTAATGCGTCTGCTGGATAAAGACGCTGGTAAACTCCAGGTGGATGATCTTGGTATGCCATCTGCGACCTCTGCTCAGTTAGATGATTTAATTCGTCGGCCTCATGGCATTATTTTGGTGACAGGGCCAACAGGTTCCGGAAAGACCACCACCTTGTATGCTGCTCTACAGCAAATGGATCGTCAGGGACGCAATATTATGACGGTTGAAGACCCTGTTGAATATGATCTTCCTGGAATTAGCCAAACTCAAATTAATTTGCGCGCAGGTATGACTTTTGCTCGTGGTTTGAAGGCGATTCTGAGACAGGACCCAGATGTTATTCTGATTGGAGAGATCCGTGATGGAGAGACGGCTGAGATTGCCACTCAATCAAGTTTAACAGGTCACTTGGTGCTATCTACCCTGCACACTAATACAGCGGCTGGTGCTATCACAAGACTTCAAGATCTTGGGGTAGACAGCTTCTTATTGGCGTCCACTATTCGTGGCATTTTATCTCAACGTTTGTTGCGAAAGCTCTGTCATCACTGCCGCCAGCCGGTTGAGCCTAATGAATTTAATCGAGATCTTTTAAAATTGGAAGTAGGCTACAAAATATATGAGGCTGCTGGTTGTGAAAAGTGCAACAGTACTGGTTACGCAGGCCGCCAAGCCCTGTTTGAACTAGTTTCTGTGGATGCTCAGCTGCAAACCTTGATACATGAAAATGCTGGCGAAATCGAATTAGAATCTAAAATTCGAGAGCATGTTCCAAGTATTCGCGAGGCGGGATTCAGTCTTGTGCGTGATGGCATGACCACTATCGAAGAAGTTCTTCGTGTCACCAGCGTGTAGCTACGATGCCAACTTTTGATTATTCAGCGTATAACACTGCCGGAAAATTAGTTAACGGGGTTATTTCTGCCGACTCTGAGCGTCAGGCGCGACGACAGCTAAAGGATAAAAAGTTATTACCTTCTACCTTGGATGAGGTCAGTAAAAAAGCTAGTGGTAAGAGTTCAAGACGAGGGCGCGAGGCCAAGGTTGATAATCTCGATCTGTCTCTACTGCTTCACCAGCAGGCAATTTTAATTCAATCAGGATTGCCCCTTGAAGAATCTCTCCGCATGACCATAGAGCAGGCAGAAACTGATAAGCAAAGACGGTTAGTGGAGAGCTGGCGCAGTGAAATTACTGAGGGGCGTAGTTTTTCTGAGGCCCTGAGGCGCTCACCCTATAAAATACCTGAAAGTATCGTCGCTGGTGTGGGTGTGGGAGAGGAGACAGGGCATCTCTATAAAATTTTGTTACGTCTCTCTGAAGAGTTAGAAACCAGTGCCGAGAATCGTAAAACGGTCACCCGTGCGTTAATTTATCCTGTGACATTAATCAGCGTCTCGATCATTATGGTATCGATTATGATGGTCTGGGTAGTACCTAAAATCACGGCGGTTTTTGCAAGCTCAAAGCGTGACTTGCCTTGGATCACTGAGGTTGTCGTCGCTATTAGTAATTTTACTCAGAACTATGGTTTGTTCATTGTGGGGTTTGTGATGCTGACAATACTGGTCTTTAACCAGGCAATGAAAAGGCCGGAATTAAAGTTGCGTTGGCACTCCATGATTCTGAGCACGCCGGGTATGGGGCGTTGGGTGCGTATGGCTGATATCTCTGACTGGTCTCGAAATTTAGGGGTGCTCCTCAGTAGTGGTGTGCCTGCGTTGGCTGCTTTAAAAATATCGTCTGCGGTGGTCAGTAATCTTGCACTACAAAGTAGGTTCGATCGTATAACTGAAGCTATGCGTCAGGGAACCAGCCTTCACAAAGCTCTAGAAGATAATCTAGAAGGCAGTGGGTTTTTAGTACACATGGTGGGTAGTGGAGAGGCCTCCAGTGAACTTGATAAAATGTTGTTGCGCGTCGCAGAATATTACTCAGCACGTCTAAATAACGCAGTGGAAGTATTTTTAAAGCTATTAAATCCCATTTTGATTCTGATAATGGGAGCAATGATTTTGGGCATTGTGGCCGCTATCATGCTACCCATAATGGACATGAATAATACGATATAAAAAGGTCTGGTTAAGAGGATATAAAATGAATATGTCAAACAAACAAACTGGCTTTACGCTCATTGAAATGATGATCGTTGTGGCAATCATGGCAATCATGAGCGCAATGCTGGCCCCTACTTTGTTCAATCAGGTGTCCAAGGCGGAGAAAGCGAGGACGGCCTCAGATATCCGCCAGATCGAAAGTGCGCTGAAATTCTACCGTTTGGACAACTACCGATATCCAACGCAATCTCAGGGGCTGCAGGCTCTGGTAATTGCCCCCTCAGGGTCTGGGGGGACTAGTTGGAATGGACCCTACCTTGAAGCTATACCGAAAGACGCTTGGAAACAAGACTACAGATACGCAAACCCTGGTACTCATGGCAAGCCAGTGGAGGTATTTACTCTTGGTGCCGATAATATCCAGGGTGGTACAGATTCCAATGCAGATTGGGGTAGCTGGAATGTCAATGAATGAGACTTTGATGATTTAATACCAATGCCTGGAACAGAGTAACCTATGAAACACTCCAAGGGTTTTACCCTTATCGAATTACTTGTTGTAGTGGCAATTGTCGTCATATTAGCTTTGGCAAGCATCTTGGCGATCAATCAATCATCTGATCGTCGTTATCCTGCAGAGGCTGAAAAACTTCTTATTTGGTTGCAACAGATAGCTCAGCGGTCATCTCTCGAAGGAGCAGCCTATGGGCTTATCGCTAAAATTGAAGAGGAATCCCAGGCCACCATCGAATTACAACCGGTGATTTATTACCGTAAACGCTGGGTTGAAGTGCTGTCGCCTGAACCCTTTGTACTAGATCACAATGGCACTATTACGTGGGACATGGAGTCCATTGAAGCAGATGAATTAATTGTACAAAGCCGATCGGTGCTTCCCCAGATTAATCAGCGCGGAGAGATTGAAGAGGTGGAGGAAGAAGATTTTTTACTACCCGAGATTGCATTTCTTCCCGATGGGTATGTTGAGCCTGAAGGGGTCATGCAGTTGTCTTTTAATGCCTATAAAAATGCTTTCAATTATCAATGGGACGACACTACAAACAACATCATTATGGAACTGGTGGAGTCATCCCGATGAGAACAAATAGTCGTGGCTTCACGCTCATTGAAGTAGTCATGGCGCTTTTTATACTCAGTCTTGTTCTTAGCAGCACTCTTTTCGCGGTTCATCAATACGCCGATGAAAGACTGCGTATTAGAGACCGTATTCTGGCTAATCAGGTGGCTTGGAATCACCTAATGGACAGCTACCAGTACTCTCAAAAGCTGGCATCTAGAAGTCCAGGGGACTCACTCAAAACTAAAGGAGTGGACACCCAAGGAGGGCAAGACTGGCGTTGGGAAATAAAAGTTGAGAAAGCCATGGGCCAAGATCTTTACCGTCATGAAGTTCAGGTTAGCCTGGAGGGGAGCGACAACTTTCAATCTTCTCTTGCGGTCTACCTAGTCGGGAAGTAAATGGTGAAAAAAATCGCTAACAGGGAGTCCGGATTCACGTTGATTGAAGCAATCGTGTCACTGGCCTTGTTGGCAGTTATTTCAGTAATGTCTTATCAGGCAGTCGAAGTGGTTACCAAAGTTAACGAGCGCAGTCGAAGTGGAGTGGCAAGTGAGGCGCAATTACAAAGGGCGTGGCAAATTATTGGCCGAGATTTAATGCATATAAGACCACGACGATTTCATGACGGATTGGGTGATATAGAGGGCGCTTACCTGACTAACCCTAGTGATTTTGGTGTTCGTTTTAGTCGCGGTGGTGGCCCAATGCTTAGAACAAACCCCAGTGGCATGAGACGAGTTAATTATACAATTAACGAAGATGATCAGTTGATACGAACATCATGGGCGATTACTGAATCTCCTCGGCAGAGTGATGGAACGACATTAATCCTGCTAGATAAAGTTCAAGACGTAGAGTTTAATCATCTGGATGGAAATGGTAATTATTCGGTTGACTGGCCTCCACTGAACTCACGTCAAACGGACAAAGCTTTGCCTCGAATGATCAGTGTAACCATAATTACTGAAAATGAAGTAGAGACCTCGAGGCTATTTCCTGGGGTGGTAAGTGATTAGTGCCAAGGCTAAAAAGCAACGAGGTGTTGCTCTTCTTGCGGCAATGATTCTGGTTCTTGCGGTGACAATGATTCTGTCAAATATATTTTATCGCCACCAAATTGAAGTATCTCAGGCTATGGCATCATTGCACAGTGATCAAGCACTGCTGATTGCTCTGAGCGGAGAGGGCTGGGCAATGGAGTTGTTAGCTGAAGATCCAACAGGTGGGCAACCTAATCAATCAGACCATTATGGCGAAATTTGGGCTCAAGCTTTGCCGCTACTGCCAGTTGAGGGTGGCACACTCACTGGCTGTATTAGTGACTTGCAGAGCAAGATTAACGTCAATAATTTTCGATTCTATGGCTCTCAAGGACAAGGCTCAAAACGATCACTGCAAGCAGATCTTAACCAGTTAGAAAACATGAATATTGTTAAGACATGGTTAAATCTACTCAATCTGTTTGAAATTCCAACCAGTCCAGCTAGAGCAGCGACTATTATCGATTGGGTTGATGGAGACTCAGCAGTTACCAGCAGTTGGGGTGCTGAGCAGCCTGATTATGAAAGTTTCGAACCTCCGCGGATGGTGCTAAATGATGAAATTAGTGATGCCTCTGAGCTAGCAGATATAGCGGGTTATAATGTTCAGGAGGTTCAAATGTTATTGCCTTGGATTTCCGCGCTGCCGGTAACAGGCCCCCAGACTTCCGGCCCTATGGTAAGCACACCGATTAACATTAACACTGCATCTAGCGAACTGTTATTAGCCCTTGGTGGAAGCTTCGGCCAACAGTTTGTAGATGCCGTGGTTGAAGGTCGACCTTTTAGTGATATTGATACTTTTGAAGATCACGTCGAAAATTACTTAGGACTGGTTGTTTTGGATAGCAAAGGCAAGACGATTGAAAAGGCCAAGCAGATATGGCATCAAGATTTAGTTTCGGTCGCTACAGCGCACTTTAAGCTTTATCTAAAGGCGGAAATTGGTGAGGCAGAGATCGAAGTAACCAGTATAATGAAGAGATCTGGAAGTTGGCCGTTGTTTAAGCTAGACGTTATTGCTCGAGAAATAACGGTGGTTCCCTCGGTAGTACCCAGCAAAGCTGATTTATCTGAAATCGAAAAAATGTTTGCAGCAAAAGATAAAGAGAGTGATCTAGATCAGCAAATCGACATTGAACGTAATATAGTACAGCCTGCCTGTATGATGATGGAGATATAATTTAAAATGAGTGTCGATCACCTCTTCAACCTTGATCAACGTTTCAGTGATCTCACCGACCCTTTGAAGTCCGTGGCTGGAGCGAATGCCGAGCCTATGACCTTATGGGTACCATCGGAGGCTATTAGTCTACATTCTGTGGACATTCCAACCGCACCCCAACGCAAGTGGGCTGAACTACTTCCATGGATGCTTGAAGACAGAGTTTTGCAGCCTGTAGGTGAGATGCATTTTGTTGTTGCAGGTCGAGATGATGAAAAAATACAGATAATGGCCGTTAGCCGGCAAGACATGCTTGAGTGGATTCGCGTTGCAGAAAATGCCGGTGTTTCTGCTCAAGCCATGGCGCCAGATTTTATGGCGCTCCCTTGGGAGTCAGGAATTCTGAGTATTGGCTGGCGTGATGGGATATTGTTAGTGCGTCAGTCTAGTAATGACGGGTTTGCCGCCACCCCAGAAGTTGCTTGGGCGTTGGTAGACTCCATTTTAAACGACACCAGCGCTCCTCCGCGACTATCTATTTCTCTACCTGATGCGAGCATGGTTCCCGAGCATTTGCGAGACGGCGCCGATATCAATAACTCAACTGTTGATTGGGAGTTTGCTCATTTTCCCGCGGTAAATTTAATGACGGGAGATTTTAAACCAAAGGCCCAGGAAACGGCTTGGACTTTCTGGTGGCCCACCGCAGCTTCTGCTGCGGTTCTGTTGTTTATACTTGTAGGGTATTTCCAAATTGCTAGTAAAGATCTTGAGAGACAAATAGAGTCCAGAGAGAAAGTTTATGTGACGAGTTATAGTCAACTATTCTCTGGCCCGAAACCTAAGCCTTCTAGTATTAAAGACTTGGCCGAGGCAAAGATTGAACAGCTGTTCAAGCAGCAACAAAGTTTGCAAGCTACACCGATCGCAGTGCTGTCTGCTTTAGATTCGATCATGATCGCCTGCCAATGCGAGCTAAAGAGTATTAATGTTGATGGTGAGGGATTGGAAATGAAAGTGACTAATGGTTCCAAACTAACCAAGAAATCACTGAATATCCCTGGGTACCAAACAAGTTTAAGACAGGAGCAACAAGATAATTCTCAGTTGTTTGTCTTGTCGATCAGACCTGTAGTGAAAGGGAGGAGCAACTGATGAACGACATCATTGACAGGCTTCGATCAACATTTGATGGGTTAGAATCTCGAGAAAAGCAACTTGCTTCCGGTGGGGGGATTATCCTAATTGTAACTGCCGTATTCGCGCTTATCTCACCTATGGTGGCTAAACATAGCGAGCTATCTGAGCAGGCTGAGCAATTAAATGCAGACCTACAGTGGTTGGAGCAGCAGCGTGAGGTTGTGGTTCGCCTTAAAAATGGTTGTGCTAGCCGGGATATTGATAAAAGTTCTGATAGAGATAAGCTAACTAAATTGGTCCGTCGTAGCCAACTTCGCTTTAACTCATTACAAAATAATAATGGAACCCAGCGGTTGGTCTTTAGTGGGTCAGATGCTAACCGTGTGATGCATCTGGCGCATCAGGTTGCTTGTGCTGGATATACTGTTAAAGCCTTAGATGTAACGAGATCCTCTGTCACTGAGTTGAAGGGTTCTATGGAGGTTGTAGCCATTGAAAGTTGATCTAAACAATTCTCAGAGCGTTATTCGAACAATTCTCCTAGGGCTTATGGGTGTGTTGGGAGTTTATCTTTTATTAATAATTACAGATATTCTAGTTGAAGATTCTGAGCCTCAGCCATCGCCGCTTAAAAGAGTGACTTCAGGAAAAATAATACAATGGAACTGGTTTGGTGGAGAGAAAGCTGCCATTGTCACCCAAGTTGTACAGCAGGGACAGTCCTTACAAGATGCTAAAATCAATGCAGACTTGTTAGGGGTTATGCTATCTGCTCAGAACGCCTCTGCCACTCTAAAATTTAAAGGGCAAGCAGAAAAGGTATACCAAGTTGGCGATAAGCTTAGCAGTTCATTAGAGCTAGTGGAAATCCAGGCTTTTCGGATTATCGTTCTTGAGAATGGTGTGAGAAAACAGGTGTTAATGAAAAAGCCCGATGTCATTATGCAGACCGAGACTGTGTCTGATACATCAGGTCGTGATGTTCAAACCCAAGGTTTTGCTCTAGCGAACATGTTTGGGGCAGTACCTGTCAACGTTTCAGGTGATACAGGGTTTAAGATAAATAATCTTTCAACAGAGGTGAAGATGATGGCGGACATCCGTGATGGTGACGTCGTACTTCAGGTTGACGGTTTATCAGTGCAGGACTTAATGGCTAATCCTGTAAAGATGATGAGTTACAGTGCGGCAAATAGTTTGCCGGTCACGGTAATGAGAAATGGTCGAGAAGAAACTATTTATGTCAATGCAGCCAGCCTGTCGGCTAAAATGCTACCAACTTTGGGACTAAAACCCTAAAACGACGAATTTAATAGGAAAACGGAATAAATAGATGATAGTTAATACTTACAAAGCAAAAGGTAAGAATCGCTCTTTGACCAGAATTGGCATCATTGCATGTCTTTTTTGGTCTCTGATGTCGGAGACATTTGCTGCTGAGACGGTACAGATTAATTTTCGAGACGCAGACATCCGCAGTGTGATTGAGAGTGCTGCAGAGGTTACTGGTAAATCATTTGTTCTGGACCCAAGGGTTAAAGGTAAGGTTACTATTATTTCTCCCGGGCCAATAGATTCGTCTTTACTCTATGAGGCTATCATTTCCGCACTTCAGGTTGGTGGGTTCCAGGCGGTTGAGGATGGCGCTATCACTCGAATTATTCCTTTTACCCAGGCTTTTAATTTCGCTGGTGGAGATGGTGATAACAAACTAGTGACTGAAATCATTAAAATTAACTATGTCCAGGCGGCTACCTTGGTGCCAGTAATCAAGCCTCTTCTTAGCAATGGAGCTAGATTATTAGCATACGCTCAAAGTAATTATCTAGTGATCTCAGATATTAAAAGCAACGTTAAAAAAGTGAAAACCATCTTGCAAGAGATGGATGATCCCGATCAAAACGCAGTAGAAGTAATTACTTTGAATCATATTTCTGCCGGAGAGGCAGTACATATCGCGGGCCAACTTAAACAGTTGCAAAAGCAAGAATTGTCTTTGGTTGAGGATGGACTGAATAATCGAGTAATTGTAAGTGGTCCAGGTATGGCTCGGACTGCCTTTAAAAATATGCTGAAACTATTGGATCTGCCTTCTGCAAAAAAAGGCAGTGTTGAAGTTATTTATTTGGACTACTCACGAGCAGCAGAGATCAAACCAATTATTGATGGCATGCTTGGGTCGGATGTTTTCTTGCGCTTAGCGGGTGAGTCAACCGGCGATACAAAAGGAAAAGCCACCTACCAAGTAGAAATTGATGAGCTTAATAATGCATTGATTTTGGCCGCGCCCTCCGCGTTAGTGCGTGAAATTCAAAATGTGGTGAAAAAATTAGATCGGGCGCGACCGCAGGTGCTCATAGAAGCGGTTATTGCTGAATTGTCAGAAGAGCAGGCTCGAGACCTTAGCTCACAATTGGTGATTACCGGTAAGAATCGAGGTGGTTATATCTCTAATTTTGATGGCGTGCTAGCAGGTATATTAGGTACTGCGTTGAGCGGCAGTGCTGATGGTGCCAGTGCTGCTCAAGCGCTACCTAAAAGTGTTATTGGCGTGGTAGGAGACTTCGATACTGACACCAATCGAGGTATTGGATTATTGGTTCAGGCACTTAAGACCGATGGACGTACTAAGATTCTTTCTACACCCTCGGTGATTACGCTTGATAATGAAGAAGCCTCTCTCACAGTAGGTGAGGAGGTGCCTTTTCCTACGGGTAGTTATGCCAATACCAATAATTCTAATAGTGTCAATCCTTTCACAACGGTCAACCGTGAAGAGGTGGGGGTGATGCTCAAGGTCAAACCACAAATTAGTAAAGGTAATGCGGTTCGGTTAGAGATCGAGCAGGAATCGTCCGCGGTCAAAACGGGTACTGCGGACTCCCAGTTGGGAGCCACCACTACAAAAAGTACTATGCAAACCAATGTGATGATCCAAGATGGTGAAATCTTTGTTCTAGGTGGTTTAATTGAAGGAACTAGCGGTAACAGTGCGTCAAAAGTTCCGTTCTTAGGGGATATTCCACTGATAGGTAATCTATTTAAGTCCTCTAACAAGAATGACAGAGAAAAAGTCCTCATGATGTTCATTAGACCGACGATTATTCGCACCGCAGAAGATGCGAAGGCACTATCGAAGTCTAAATTTGACCATCTAATTACCCGAGATTTTGAAGGAGATGAAGAGGGCGCTGTGACCAAGCAAATCAAAGAATTTATCAATCAAGGGAAAACATCAGAAACCACTGAGTAATGGCAGGCTATGAGTATTTATTTACAGCATTTTGCCCTCAAGCGAGAGCCCTTCTCGATTGTTCCTGATCCGGGATTTTTATACCCTAGCCACCAGCATCGCCAGGCCGTTGCACACCTAAAGTACGGGCTTGACCGAGAGGGTGGCTTTATCTTGTTGACCGGTGAGGTAGGGACGGGAAAAACTACACTTACTCGCACTATGCTGCAACGTATCCCAGCCCATGTTAGGGTTGCTTACGTTTTAAATAGTAAACTCAATGAGACAGATCTTCTTGCCAGCATCTGTCACGAATTATCAATTAAGTTACCAAAAAACAAAGACCTGTCTTTTTCTAAGATTTGCATTGATGCATTGAATCAAAACCTGCTGGCAAGTCATGCAGAGGGAAAAAAAACCCTAATTGTTATCGAGGAGGCGCAAAACCTTAGCAATGACGTTTTAGAGACCCTAAGGTTGTTGAGCAATCTAGAAACTAATACGCAAAAATTACTACATATACTTCTAGTGGCTCAACCAGAGTTGATTGAAATTCTAGGGCAGCAAGATCTTCGACAGCTGAATCAGAGAGTAGTATCACGGTTTCATTTGCTGCCCTTAGATAAAGCTGAGGTAGTAAATTACATTAATCATAGACTGCATCATGCTGGAGCTAGCGCGCCTATTTTTGATGCTGGTTGTATCAGCGCCATCTTTAAATTAACGAAGGGTGTTCCGCGATTGATTAATTTAATCTGTCATCAGGCATTGGTAGCTGCCTACTCTTTGGGAAATAGGAAAGTATCGGCGGCCCTGGTGAAAGATGCAGCATCAGAAATTATGGGAGATTTGGGAAACTCTGGGGGGTCTAACAAGCCCATGTTAGGGTTGCTTGTATTGACGCTAGTAGCGGTGGTGAGTCTCAACGTACCTTTAATCAAAGAAATGATTACTCCTTATCTTGTCGCAGACGCTGTGCTCCCGGCAGGGTCAGGGGGTCTGGATATTGAGGAGCCTGGAGCGATCGAAAAAGAAGTGTTGGCATCTACTGCCGCTGCTCTTCCAGCTAATCTCCAAGATGGCGAAGATGTTGTTCCTGAAAAAGAGGATGATATTGAAGTAATAACTGAAGAGCCCTTTCTCGTTGAAAAAGAATTGATTCAAGAATCAGTTAGCGTACCCACTAACCCTTTGGTTAACCTATTGGCACTTTGGGGCGTAGAGGCCCCTGAGGTATATACTTTTGAAGAACTTTCGGCCCTGGCGGAGGACAATGGGTTGCGCGCGGAAACGCTTTATCAGGCCACTATTTATAATCTTACTGTTGTTGATCGACCTGGTATCGTAGTACTAAAAAAGTCCTCGGGATTAGCAAAAAGCCAGATGTTAATTAATGTAGACGAGTCAACAGTATATTTATTGGAGAATGGCGAAATCGTCTTGTTGGATAAGCAAATTTTTGAAGAGCGATGGACAGGTACATACGTATATCTGTGGCAGCCTCCAAAGGACTTCATTCTTCTTCAAGCTGATGATGTCAATAAGCCTGCTTTAAGTTGGTTGCAAGCAAAGCTTGGCGCAGTGTCGGAGGATTCATACAATATTATCAGTGGCGGCCGTTATACCGAGGCGGTTCAGCAGCAGGTGATCGAGTTTCAGCGCCAGCAAAATATCTTGCCTGATGGCATTGTTGGTCCCCAGACATTGATGAGGTTAAATCAGTTGACGGATGAAACGATCCCCAGATTATTCAAGGCTGATAATTAATGTCTTATATTTTAAACGCACTTAAAAAAGCTGAGAGAGACCGTCTTCGAGAGGATCCAAAAGAATTGGACGATTTTGCAAGTGCCCATTGGGATCCCTATAAACCTGAAGCGGTTAAAGATTCGTCTTGGTTAAAAGTTACGGTAGTGTTGGTACCATTGGCCGTGGTAATTGGAGTTTATTTTGGTTCCACTAAGATGACCCAAGTGGAAGCGCCAAAATTATCACCTGCGATGAATGATTTAATACTACAAGTCGATGAATCTACAAATAGTTCCTCAGGGGAGCCATTACAGACAATTGAGACGCAACCTCTACCGATAGATCCTGTACAGATTAAAAATGAAGCCCTAGCTGTACCTGACTTAGTGATTGCTGGACATATGTATCTTAATCAAGGCTCGACATCGAACCGACTGTTTATTGGAGAAAGAAGCTTCCGTGAAGGCGATGCAATAGACTCGGTCTGGACCCTGGTGGCCATCAATTCGGATAGCTTTATGATTCGTGCAGATGATCGGGTTGAGACGATTCCTTTTCGTTAATCCGCAAAGACTTCTAGCTGAGATACTTTGCCGCGATCAAATCGTTTCGCTCTCCGATAGGGGAACACATCAACGACATAACCCTCACGAATTCGCTCCTGTAGATCGGTCCAGAAATTGACGTCATAGAGCTCACTATGCATGGACTCGAACATTTTTCTCGCTTTGGTGTTACCTGAGAAAAATAGTCTGAACTCTTCGGGGAAAATATCATCAGGATTCACGGTATACCAAGTACCTGATTGCATCTCTTCTTGCTCGGTACGAGGTTCAGGAATTCGGCGAAAATTGCATTGGGTGAGAGTGGCTATTTCGTCATAATCATAAAACACCACGCGACCATGACGGGTAACGCCGAAGTTTTTTAGAGGCATATCTCCTGGAAATATATTAGCCGCGGCTAATTGTTTTATGCAGTTGCCATATTCTTCCATGGCGCTTTTTATCTCATTATCATCAGCGCTTTCTAAGAAAATATTTAAGGGCGTCATGTATCGCTCGGTATATAGATGCCTTATCAAAAGTTTGTCATCACGAATTTCTATTTGTGATGGGGCAACCTTTTGTAACTCGTCTAGAAGTTCCTTTGAAAATCGATTAAGAGGAAATATAAGATTATCGAATTCCTGAGTATCGGCCATACGGCCAATACGATCATGGCGAGAAACCAGCCGGTATTTTTCACGCACTATCTGATGAGTCACTTCTTTGGGAGGGGCGAATTTGTCTTTGATAATTTTAAATACAATATTATAAGAGGGCAGGGTGAATACAGACATCACCATACCTTTGATGCCAGGTGCAACCACAAACTCATCAGATGAGTTGTTTAGATGACCGACAAGTTGGCGATAAAACTCACTCTTAGCATGTTTTGGAAACCCCAGTGAGTTGTATATTTCATAATCAAGTTTGTTAGGCATCAAATGTTTCAGGAAATGTGCATATTGATATGGAAGAGGGGCATCGACCATAAAGTGATTACGAGTAAAGCTAAATACGACGCTGAGCTCATCGGCATCAAAGAGAGCGGTATCGACGTAGAGTCCATCTTGCTCATTATTTAGAATCACTAGAGCCATTGGGAAAGTTTGGTTCCCATCCACTACTCGACCTACCATATAGGCAGCTTTACTGCGATAAAAAGTTGATTCAAGTAAATCAAATTTAATCTTGTCAGGTGTATTCTTGAGGTGTGGGGCTACCTCTTTTACAAATACGTCCATGATGCAATCTAAATCTAATGACAGATCTTCCATTGGCAAGGAAAATTCTGCCTCTTCGAGAATGCGCTTAAATGTATCGCGGAAACCCTCCCCCTCGTATCGAACATAAATACTGTACTCAGCCTCGGGCGCTTCGATTAGCTGGGATGAGATCACATAGATAATATCGTCGCTGATCTTGTCATGATCATGAATATCACTGAACACAGAATTAAAAAATGTTTCTGCGATTTCAAAATTAGGAAAATTGAATACCAACTGTGTATAGGCCTTTTTAGCCTCTCGCCAAAGAGTGAGATTTTCTAAATCTTTGTTAGTGACCATACCAAGGTATTGGACTGTCTGTGCTACCTTATCTTTGTATAGCTCCAGACGCTCCACGTTAGCCTCGCGCACACCATGCCAATCGGCCTTCTCAAATCGCGCTTTTGCGGTTAGTGTTGAATTGAGATAGTCAGCAAAATAACTGCGGAATCCATTGAGTATGGTTTTCGCCATACGCCGCGCTGTAGAATTGTGTATTAGCGGTTGCAGTGCCATAAACTAGATCTCGCAGACCTTAATCTAACAGTTTTCTTAGATTATTAAGTTGCTGTTGATTATGCTTCTTAGTCGCCGGTAATTCAGTCAATTCAGCCACTGAGGCTGTTGCATCAACAATAAGCTTCTCTCCAGCCAAAACACGATCGCAGTACTGTTGATAAATTTCAGTGAAAGCAGGAAGCGCCTTTGACTCAATTTCATTGGCCAACATGTGCCAGCCAGCATCACGACCTGTTAGATAAACCGCTGGATGAGACCATTGTTGTTGAGCTTTAGGGCTGCGTTTATTACAGGCTTCTTGATAGGCTTTTCTCGGATTAGGCAGTCCAGCGGGCATGCCAACCTGACGGCAGGCACTTAGCATTTTATGCAGTGTAGGTAGGTATTCACTCTCTGCGATAATTTTTTCTGCGGCACCGCAAATAGTCTCAGAAGAGAAGTGGTCTAGTTTACTCAACCAGAGTTTCTTGGCGAGATTTTCAGACTTTGTGTTGTCACCGAATGCACTGTAGTACTGGTTGTGATAATTCACTCGAAACAAAGCAAAAACCTGATTGACGGCATCAACCAGTTTAGGGTTTATTGGCGAAGCCTTAGGACGCCCAGCTGCGGTCGGAGAGCGCGTCGATGATGCTGCGATCTCGGATGCGACCTTTTGAATGTCCTTGCTGTTTGCCATTTGAAGATTCCGTAGTTAATTTACTTTGGTATGCCCACTGTCGTTTCACATACTGCAAAAATTTGGTACTCCACGAACATTGCGGTGTGCCGTTCTCCTGCCAGTATAAAACAAACTCAGGAATAATTTTTTCAGCAAAGGAACGCTCTATATTTGCCATCTGTAATACATCATATACCGCTTCCTTGGGTTGCCATTGGGAGGTGATTATTCGTGGCATGCTGTCTTGATCCATGATTCCAGTAAAGAACTGCCATTGGCGTCGTACATGATGAATAAATTTAGAGTCCCAAGTACTAGAGACATCTCCTCGATCACGCCAGTATAGAATAAACTCTGGTATGGCATCGTCAACAAAATTGCCACTGATACCACCTTTGGTGATGAGAATATCCAAAGCATCAATTGAGGGTCTCCAGGCTTCTGTTACTGAGACTTCTTTGCTCTTTCTATTTTGAGTTGCCTGAGCTTGTTGCCACTGCCGCCATACTTCTTTGATGTATTTTGATTCCCAACTATGGCGCGGTACATTTCTATCGCGCCAATAGGACACGAATTGTGGAATTTGCTGTTGTGCAAATTCTTTAGTCACTCCCAACTGAGCCAACTGCCTCAATGCATCTTCACTAGGCTGCCAACTGCCTCCGATAGTCTTCGCTGATTTTGGCTGATTTTGCATAACCATCGAACGATTGACACCCGAGGAGTTGGCTAATGTGGATTGCGATCCAGATGTTTCGTTGAAGGCAAATTTAAATGCCTGACCGGCTGTGAATGGGCCGCCGCTAATCAAAAGCAGTCCTTTTTCATGCAAGCTTGCTGACAGCCGACGAACATCATCTTGCCCCCAGAACGGTGATAGTGTGAGGAGCTTCTCACTTGGTAGGGTTACCCAATTAAAACCATTACTGGTCTCAGGATTTCCATGGGTGATACATTCCTGCAAAAGTTGCAACAACACCGTCTCTTCAAGACCGATAGTAGCGGCCAAAGTAGGCGAAATGACAATAGGTTTTTCCGGAATTAACGACATCATATTACTGTATCAGAAAGCCACCGATTGGACGAGATAAACCTAACACAGGGCCGTATGTATATTTACGTAACAAAAATTCACCTCATCCTTCGTTATTTCAAATACTATTAGTACTGTACATAACAACAGTAATGAGCTTAAATACAACTTACTAGGAATAGGAGAGTTACGTGGCGAGCAAGACTAAATCAGCTTTCGTTTGCAATGACTGTGGAGCTGATTATCGGAAATGGCAAGGGCAATGTAGTGAATGCAATGCATGGAACACATTGTCTGAGGTGCGTTTAGGACCTTCATCAAGAGGTGGAGTTGTTCTGCGTCCGGGCTTCGCTGGGAGTGTAGATAGTGCCGTTAAAACTTTGTCTGAGATTGCCCTTGATGAAATCCCAAGAATAAGCTCAGGAACTGGCGAGCTAGATTTGGTGCTGGGCGGTGGGTTTGTGCCCGGGTCTTGTGTGCTACTTGGAGGGGAGCCTGGTGCTGGTAAGAGTACAGTTTTGTTGCAGACCCTCTGTACCATGGCTGACAGCAACAGTGCGCTATATGTGACTGGTGAAGAATCACCGCAGCAGGTGGCTATGCGTGCAGCTCGACTAGATTTACCTACTGATAAGCTCGAAATTATGGCAGAGACATCGGTGGAGACGGTCTGTGCTATTGCCGAGCAGAAGCGCCCCAAAGTACTAGTCATTGACTCTATTCAAGTGATGCATTTGGAAGAAGTGGCCTCTGCGCCGGGCAGTGTCTCTCAGGTCCGCGAAAGTGCGGCAATGTTAGTAAGATTTGCCAAACAAACTGGAACAGTACTAATTATGGTGGGTCATGTGACCAAAGATGGATCCTTAGCAGGTCCTAAAGTGTTAGAGCATATGATTGATTGCTCCTTAATGCTAGAGGGCTCCAGTGATAGCCATTTTAGGACACTCCGCAGTAACAAGAATCGTTTTGGTGCGGTAAATGAACTTGGCGTCTTCGCAATGACTGACAAAGGCTTGCGTGAAGTACCAAATCCTTCAGCGATATTTTTGCAGCGTGGAGAGGAAGTGTCATCTGGTAGTGTTGTAATGGTGGTTTGGGAGGGCACACGACCGCTTCTGGTGGAACTGCAGGCATTAGTCGATGATAGTCATTTAGGTAACCCACGCCGAGTTACAGTCGGATTAGATCACAATCGATTATCAATGCTATTGGCAGTTCTGCATCGACACGGCGGTATCATGGTGGGTGATCAAGATGTATTTGTGAATGTGGTAGGTGGGGTCAAAGTGCTTGAGACCAGTGCCGATTTAGCGTTGATACTGTCAGTGATATCTAGTTTTCGAGATAGCCCCCTACCCAAAGATTTGGTTGTTTTTGGCGAGGTAGGACTAGCTGGAGAAATTCGACCCGTCGCAAACGGTCAAGAACGTTTGCGAGAAGCTGCTAAGCACGGGTTTAGTCGTGCTATCGTGCCCGCGGCGAATATGCCTAAACAACCTATAAAAGGCATGACGATAGTGCCTGTGCGAAGGGTAACTGAAGCCCTTGAGGCGCTATCTTAGCCTCCTGCTTTTTGGCAAGTTATGATCAACTCGTCATTATCACGACAAATATTAATTTGTTCTTAAAGTTGTTTGACATCTAAGTACCTCGGGCGTACATTTCCCACTCTTGCTTCGGCAACAGGTTCTTGATACTAGAAAGCTTAGTTGAAAGTTAAACGGGAAATCGGTGCGCTAGCTCCATTATTGTAAATAGCCAACCCGATACTGCCCCCGCAACGGTAAATAAGAATGTTCGATAGTAACGCCACTGTGCAATCGCATGGGAAGGTTATCGAATAGAGCAGATAGCTCACTTATGAGTCCGGAGACCGGCCTGTCGCTACGCAGACAAACCGCGGGGTGCGGTCTTGTGCTGATTGACAGATTCTGTCGTTCCGCCCTTCTCTTGCTCCTCGTATCTTTTTAAACGGAATCACTCGGGTGTGAGTGCAAGAGATCTATAATATGAAGTTAAACAAACATTACTCCGCAGCGTTTGCGCTGGCGGTTAGCTCCTTTAGCGCGCAAGTAATATCAGATACTAATGCAGAAATAGAAGAAGTTCTTGTATCTGCGTCCCTTATCCCTATCACAGCTTCTCGTTCAGCCAATGCTGTTACCGTGATTGACAGAGCGCAATTAAGAAACCGTGCAACGGTTAGTCTTAGTAATATTCTTCGCGATGTCCCTGGATTTTCAGTGAGTCAAGTTGGAGTTTTAGGATCGCAAACTCAGATTCGTGTGCGTGGTGCAGAGGCTAATCATTTGCTTGTAACAATTGATGGAGTCGAAGCCAATGACCCTTCTCAAGGTGATGAGTTTAGCTGGGGAACCCTTACTGCGTCCGACATTGAGCGTATTGAAATTATTCGTGGACCACAGAGTTCACTGCGAGGCAGTGATGCAGTGGCAGGCGTAGTAAACATTATTACTCGAAGTGCTGAAAAATCCAGTGTTGGTCTGTTCTTAGAAAGTGGTAGCTGGGCTACTCATCATAGTGGATTTAACATTGGTCATAAACAAGGTGATTTCGATATTCGCTTCGGCCTGAGTCATATTGAGTCAGAGGGAGATAATATTGCTCGCACAGGCGATGAAAATGATGGTTATCGTAACACTACCTATAACATCAGATCAGGTCTGAAGTTGAGTGATCAGATGGACATCTCATTTGCTGCGCGAGAGTCTGATGGTATGAATCAATTTGACGCTGATAATGATTTTGATGGCTTGATTGAAGATCAAGACAGAGTCTCAGAGTTTGAAAATAGCACTATGCGTATACAAGGTGACTATTCCTCCAAAGATGGTACTTGGCAGCACAAAATTCTGATAAGCCAATCCAAAAGCGATAATGCCGCTTTTGCAGACAAGGCTAAGGGCAATGTAACCGCATCAACAAAAGATCAATTTCAATATATCGGATCTTTTACGTGGGATCAGGGAGCACAGAATATTGCTGCTTTAATTGAGCGTGAAAAAGAAGATTGGATGCAGCGCGGCGAGATATCATGGGGTGTTTACGACCCTAATCAAGATCGGGAGCGTGATACTGATAGCGTGGCGGTTGAGTATCGTACGGATATTAATGACCATCTAACGCTAGCTGCCAGTGCTCGGCAGGATGATAATTCTGAGTTCGACAGCGCAAAGACTTACAGAGCAGAAGCGATTTATCAATTAACAGAGGCAATACGTCTTCGCAGTGCCGTGGGTACGGCAGTAAAAAATCCAACATTTACTGAGCGCTTTGGTTTTTATACCAATTTCATTGGTAACCCAAATCTAATTCCCGAAGAATCGACAAGCTGGGAGTTAGGTGCTGATCAATTAATTATGGGTGGTGATTTAACTCTATCCCTCACCATATTTGATGCAGAGTTAGAGAATGAAATAGACGGATTTGTCTATGATCCAGCGACCTTTGCGTATACCTCCAGCAATATTAATGGTACAAGTGAGCGCAAAGGTGCTGAACTAAGTGCGGTGGGTAATATATCTGAATCAATGTCACTGTCTGCGGCTTATACCTATACTGATTCAACAGGCGATGATGCTATCAGAGAAGTGAGAAGACCGAGACACATTGCAAGTCTAAATTTAGGATGGCAGGCAGCTCATAATCTTCATTTAAATACCAACATTCAGTTTACTGGAGAGCAGACTGATGTTTACTTCCCACCTTTTCCGGAGCCATCACAGGTTGTTGGTTTGAGTAACCATACTTTACTCAATATTAATCTTAATTACTCGGCGACTGAGAAGCTTGAGATGTACCTCAAGCTAGAAAATGCCTTAAATGATAATTATGAGGAAGTATTTGGTTATCAGACCCTAGGTTTTGGTGCTAGTTTGGGGCTGCGTTATAGTATGTAAAATTACGCCCACTCAATGCTAAAGGATAAGGCATTTAGATTGAGTGACAGGAAGGATCCTGCATATACCCTGCACTATTAGTTCGGGGTATATGGAATTTTCTTAATCGGGGATTTTTAATGAGGATCGTATCATTGTTGCCCAGCGCTACAGAGCTTGTTTGTGGGTTGAAGTTAAGAGATCAGCTTGTGGGAGTTTCTCATGAGTGTGATTATCCCGTTTCAGTTGTTGGCTTACCCGTGCTTACTAGCTCCCGGATTCCTGAAGGCTTAGATAGTGGTAAGATTGATGATCTTGTCACTGAGCAATTAAAGAATGATGAGGCACTTTATGATCTTAACACTGAGATGCTGATCGACCTTAAGCCTGATCTCATTGTTACCCAGGCTTTATGTGATGTCTGTGCGGTATCAGGTAACGATGTGGCAAGGGCCGTCGGAAGTATTCCAGGGACTCCACAGGTAATTAATCTTGAGCCAATCTGCTTGGATGATGTTTTACAAACTGTTCGACTTGTGGCGAAAGCGGCTGATTGCATTGAGACAGGCCGGGAGTACCTCTCTGATCTAAGGGCGAGGATTGATTACGTCGGAACAAAATCGGCTATGATTAAACTTGATGATAGACCAAGAGTGGCGCTATTAGATTGGCTTGATCCTCTGTTTGATGGGGGACACTGGACTCCAGAAATTATCGATTTAGCGGGAGGGAGTCCCTGTTTTGGTGTCAGAAAGCAACCGTCTCAACGTCGGTCATGGCCAGAATTAATTGAGGCTAAACCAGATGTGATTTTTGTTGCTCTCTGTGGTTTTGATATTGATCGATCCATGCAAGATGTTGCAAGCTTCTTAAATTGTTCAGGGTTTTCGGAGTTGTATAGGTTGTATGGCACAAAAGTATTTTTAGTAGACGGTAATGCTTATTTTAGTCGACCAGGGCCTCGTTTAGTTGATGCTTTAGAAATTATGGGTCATGCGTTACATCCTTCCTTACACGAATTGCCTGAGGGTCTTCCCTCGGCTATGCATTTAAAGATCTGAGGTAAAAGATGACAGATAAACAAGCTAAAGATGACCAGCGACATAAAAAGAAAATGGAAAAACAGAAGGAAAATATTGATGCAACAATCGCCTCTGCCGTTAAAGAACAAGGAGTCGTTATTTTACTTACTGGCGATGGCAAGGGTAAGACCAGCTCAGCATTTGGGATGGTATTGCGAGCGCTGGGATATGGATTTAGGGTTGGCGTAGTTCAGTTTATAAAGGGAGAGCAGCTGTCTGGAGAAGAGCTATATCTTAAAAATGAATTACCAGAAGTAGACTTTTATCAAATGGGGACGGGATTTACTTGGGATACTCAGGATCGCTCAGGTGATATTGCAGCAGCAGAAAAAACGTGGGCCGTAGTTGAGCCTATGTTAAAAGATGAACGTTACCATTTGGTGATTTTAGATGAAATTACCTACATGCTAAGTTTCAAATACCTGGATGAAGATAGAATAATTAATGCCATAAAAGCACGACCCAAAAATCAAAGTGTTGTTTTAACAGGGCGTGGCGGCGGAAGTGCCATTAGAGATATTGCTGATACGGTGTCTGAAGTTAAAGATATAAAGCACGCCTACCATTCAGGTATAAAGGCTCGTAAGGGCGTGGACTTTTAATTGCGTAGAGTATCTGCGCAAGGTCTTACTATTTTGCTATGGGTTTCTCTACCTGTAGCGGTAATGCTGGGGCTTAACGCAGGTACCGTCAATATCCCTATTGATGTAATTATTCAGCAGAGTGCTAATCTTCTCTTACAATCATCGAGCACTGATATCCATACCAATCAAATCAACACTATATTGTTTGATATTCGTTTGTCACGCATCTGTCTGGCATTTTTAATTGGAGCGATACTCGCGATAAGTGGTGCTGTTATGCAGGGGCTGTTCAGGAATCCGTTAGCTGCACCCTCACTTATTGGAGTTTCCAGCGGCGCATCAGTAGGAGCAAGTATCGTCATTGTTCTGGCAGGAACATGGTTACAAAATAATGCTTTGCTTGGGTTGTCAGTGGTTGCTGTGGGAGCTTTTATTGGCAGTTTTTTAATAACTCTTTTAGTCTTTAGGTTATCCACTTCCACTTTAGGTACGTCAGTGACTACCATGTTACTTGCCGGAATAGCTATCAGTGCTCTGGCAGGTGCAGTTAATAGTTTACTTAGTTACTTTGCAGACAATGAAATGCTTCGACAAATCAGTATCTGGCAAATGGGAAATCTCAGCACAGCCAATTGGGCCCGCGTATCTGTTGTTGCGGTGGTAGCAGTTTTTGTACTTGTTCTCTTTCCCAGAGAAAGTAAGTCTCTCAACGCATTACTACTGGGAGAATCAGAGGCACGACATTTGGGTATCGATGTTCAGCGTGTAAAGAAAAAACTAATTCTACTGACCACTCTGGGAATAGGCACAGCGGTTGCAGTTGCGGGCATGATTGGATTTGTCGGCTTAATTGTCCCGCACATGGTGCGCCTGTTAATTGGGCCCGATCATCGTTGGTTATTACCAGTATCTGCATTAGCAGGAGGGATCTTGCTACTCATAGCTGACACCCTTGCTCGGGTTATTATAGCGCCAGTGGAGTTGCCTACCGGTATTTTAACAGCTATTTTGGGTGCACCATTCTTTATTATGCTGCTCATACAACAGCGTAGAGAGCTATAGTCTATGGCATTGATAGCAGATAACGTATCGCTTCACATGTCGGGATTTAACATCCTTAGAGATGTAAATATTGCAATAAATGCGGGACAGATTACCGCGATTGTAGGGCCTAATGGTGCGGGTAAATCAAGTTTCATAAAAGTACTCAGTGGTGACATGTTACCAACTCAGGGAGAGGTTACTCTTAACGACAGAGGACTGTCCGATTGGAGTTCTGATCAAAGAGCAAAAATGGTTAGCGTATTACCCCAGCACAGCTTGCTAAATTTTCCGTTTAATGCATCCGAGGTTGTTGCTCTTGGACGTATTCCGCATCAGTCAGGAAAGGTAAGAGACACAGAAATTGTCAAAGAGGCTTTGACTACTGTGGATGCCAGTTATTTGGAAAGCCGCTTTTTTACGCAGATGTCTGGAGGTGAAAAACAGCGGGTTCAACTGGCTAGAGTATTGGCGCAAATATGGGAGCCAACGAGCATTGGAAATCAGTTTATAGTTCTTGATGAGCCAACATCCGCATTGGATCTTTCACATCAAGTACTTACCTTAAAAATTGTTTCAAAGTTGGCTGAGCGGGGTGTTGGTGTTGTCATGGTTGTGCACGATTTAAATTTGGCAGCTCGATGTGCAGATAATATTATTGTCTTTGATAAGGGCATTATAGTAGCCCAAGGAAGCCCTGATGAGGTCCTTAATGAGCAGCTTATATCGAATGTTTTTGGTATCACGCCCTTAATCTTAAAACACCCAGTCACTGGCAAACCTTTAGTGATTAACTAATGCGCTTCACTTCTAATCTTTTATCTGCCTTTTTTTGCACTCTGATGACGTCATTGCCGTTATTTGCCCAGGCTACGATCAGGGTAGTGGATGATTTAGAGAAGGAAATAGTGTTGTCAGAACCCGCGATAAAGATCATTAGTCTAGCTCCAAATATCACTGAAATACTTTTCCATATTGGTGCTGGTAGCCAAATCGTTGGCGCTGATGAATATAGTAATTATCCTGAAGCAGCAAAAAAAATTATTCGTGTAAATAATCATTCGATAGCTAATTATGAGCTTATTCTGTCTTTACAGCCGGATCTAATATTAGCTTGGCACTCGGGTAATGGCATTGAGATTATTAATCGATTGCGTGAATTAGGATTGCCAGTCTTTGTTATCGAAACAACCAAGATCGGGGAGATTCCTGATCTGTTTAAACGGTTGGGAAGAATTACTGGTAATGATGCGCAAAGCATTCAGGTTGCATCTGAGTTTTCAGACAAGTTAGGTAATCTTCAATCACTTTATGTGGACAAAAAGAAAGTGAAAACGTTTTATCAGATTTGGGATGACCCCATAATGACTTTAAGCGGAAAACATTTAGTCAGTGATGTGATAGAGCTATGCTCAGGTGTCAATGTTTTTGCAGAGGCTCAACCTTTAGTTCCTCGGGTTAATATAGAGTCAATTATGAATGCCGACCCTGAAGTCATTTTGTCTAGCGGCTCTGAGGAGCGCGTTGCGGGGTGGAGAAAAAAATGGGCACGTTGGCCGACTATCTCTGCTGTAAACAAAGGTCATCTGTACCTTATCCCTCCTGATTTAATGCAAAGACAATCTAATCGAATTTTAGACGCCGCTACTTACGTGTGTAATTTTCTTGACAAGTCTAGGGATGAAAAATCATTAACCCCGCAGGAATAAAAAAGCCGCTGATACAAATCAACGGCTTTGGCTCTTAATTGTCCTGCAGTGTTTTTATATTGCTATATTTTGCAGTGACACTTGAACCTTATAATTCTCCTGAAAACCTTATTATTATAGGTCGTAACCCCTCTCATCATGCTCAACGAGATCTAAACCTCGCACTTCATCTTCTTCATCTACCCGTAATACTAGCAGTTTATCGACGAGTTTCAAGAGTATATAGGAGACAATGGCTGTATAGGCAAAAGTAGCGATGATGCCGACCAGCTGAACAGAGACCTGACTAGCCATATTCATTCCCTCGTTATAACCTTGACCGCTAAATATACCAAGAGCATCTGAGGCAAAAATACCAGCCAGAAGAGTGCCAAGCATACCTCCAACACCATGGACTGGAAAAACATCTAGGGAGTCATCAATTTTAAAACGTTGTTTGATCGCTTGGGTTGCGTAATAACATATGACACCGGCACTAAGCCCAATGATGAGCGCACCTGCCGGCCCCACAAACCCTGAAGCTGGAGTGATAGTGCCGAGACCCGCTACCATGCCAGTCACGATACCGAGAACTGAAGGTTTACCATGCTTAGTCCACTCCATCATCATCCAGGCTAGTGAGCCTGCTGCTGCGGATATATGAGTCACTAACATAGCCATTCCAGCATCTCCGTTAGCCGCTAATGCAGAGCCTCCATTAAAACCAAACCAACCAACCCAGAGCATACCTGCACCTGTTACGGTCATTGTAAGGTTGTGCGGAGGCATTGCCTGACGCGGAAATCCTTTACGATTGCCTAATACTAAAGCTGCAACAAGAGCACCGACACCCGCAGTAATATGTACGACGGTCCCGCCAGCAAAATCTAATAGCCCCATCTCGCCTAACCAACCACCACCCCAAACCCAGTGAGTGATAGGAGCATAAACTAAGGTTAACCAAAGCCCACTGAACAACAGCATTGCACTAAAACGCATACGCTCGGCAAATGCCCCAACAATCAGTGCAGGGGTAATGATCGCAAAGGTCATTTGAAACATAGCAAAAACTGATTCAGGGATATCTCCAGCCATACTACCCTCGGTGACTTTTCCGAGGAATAAATTGTCTAAATTCCCAATGTAAGCATTCATCGATCCGCCGTCACCAAAGGCAATACTGTATCCAAAGGCAAACCAAACAATAGATGCTAAACAGGTAATAGCAAAGCATTGCATTAGAACTGACAGAACGTTCTTAGAGCGAACTAAACCACCATAAAACAGCGAGAGGCCGGGAATTGTCATAAACAAAACAAGCGCTGTTGAAGTGAGAATCCATGATGTATTCGCAGCATTTAAGTCATCCGCGAAAGCTTGTATAGGAAGTAAAGCAAGTATTATTGCTAGTGCGGTCATATTTGCCCGCTGATACTGAAAGAACATAATTTTCCCCTAGGAATAAGCACCAAATAAGTGCACAAAGTGTCATTGCGTATGTAAAATCGCACCATTATCTTCCATAAAGAATGGAAGAAAGCGGTCTAGATCGACTTATATAGCAAAGAAAGCAATAACCGTGCCGTAAAGGTGCGCCTGCACCTGCTAAGGGCACTTGTGGTTACGGCATACAATGCAGAGTGGGTGTGACGTTTGAATCGCTATGTTAGGATTAAAAAAGCCAGTAGCAGCCACAGACGACTAGCGAATCTCTAAGTTCACTATATAATCCCTCGGCTTTGATACTCCTTGGCGGGGTTTTGAGTCTATATAGAGAAAAGTTACGGTAAAAAATAGATTGAACTTCAATCGGCGTGACACTAATAAATATGCGCCGCAGCATAGGCAAGTAAATATTTTCTAGGGGAGAGTATGAAGGCATTTTCATCAGTTCAATTAGATTTACTCTACAAGGGTTTTAAATATTTTGTCTATAGCCTATTAACACTCAATATCATTTTATTTTTTCAGGAAGAATCTTTAGCAACGCAACAAACCTTTAGTCAGGGTATTACCATAAAAGACATTATTCAGGGGTTTGCAGCTACTATTGATACGGCTGCTTGGGTATTGTTATTGTTGCTGTTTGAGCTAGAAACCGCTGTTCTGCAGCCAAATACTTTATCCAAACCGAGAGTGAAAATAAGTTTTGCTTTGATTCGCGTGTTTAGTTATGGATTTATTATTTATGCTTTTTACGGTTATATTTCTAAGATGCTGCTGATTAGTGGCATTTCGCCGTATCCCATTGACGATGTTTGTGCTCTCATCGCACAGAATTTTTCAACAATTGATAACTTAGATGAATATCCAATGCTTGTTGTGGATAGCTGCAGCCATCTTAACAACCAAGAATTATTTAAATTGAATGGTCAGAAGATCATTGGTACAGCTGATCAATGGTCAGCCATCCAATGGTTGACGCGGGTAGATGTAATTAATTCTATCACGTGGATTATGGTGGTATTGGTGCTTGAGGCAGATGTGAGATTGCAGCAGCAAAGTCGTTTTGAGGGTACTCTGGTTTCAGTGAGCAAGCTAATTAAGATCTTGCTGTACACAATCCTGTTCGCTGCCGCCACTTATTGGGGGTTTCTGGGGGACTTTCTCGATTTTTGGGATTCCTTCATGTGGTTAGTGGCATTCTTCTTCATTGAAATGAATCTATTTAAGGATGATCAGGCGGAACCAAATATTAGATAATTTATGCTGGATCTTTAGCTACAATTGCTAGAATTAACTTAGCGATACAGCTCAATTTTCCCTGATCATTTTCTAATCGTATCTCCCAGACATGGGATCGCTTACCTAAATGGATTGGCCGTGCTGTGCCTGTAACCATTCCTGAGGAGACTGGACGCAAATGCGTGGCGCTGACTTCTTGTCCCAGACAAAGCAGCGAGTTCGTGTCAATTACATGAGCTCCAGCAATACTTCCTAAAGTTTCAGCTAGGACGACATTGGCTCCGCCATGAACAATACCGTACGGTTGAAAGGTACGTTTATCAGCAGGCATGGTGCCAGAGAGATAATCATCACCCACTTGGGTAATTTTAATCCCAAGATGTTCGTCAATAGTACCTTTACTCATTGCATCAATTAGTGCTGGATCAGGTGTTCTATACCAAATACTAGCCATGATTAATCCTTAAATGTTAACGAACTAGGTTTTCAGTCGTTTGTGCTTAACCCGTTTTGGTGAAGCATCCCCGCCGCTCCGTTTAACAAAGTCCTCGTGATACTCACTGTAACTGCCTTCAAAGAAAACCACTTCTCCATTATCTTCATAGGCCAGAGTGTGAGTCGCAATACGATCTAAGAACCAGCGATCGTGAGAGATCACTAGTACACAACCAGGGAAAGACAGGACAGCCTCTTCTAAAGCCCGAAGGGTTTCAATGTCTAGATCATTGGAGGGTTCATCAAGCAGCAGTACATTGGCACCTTGTTTTAACGTGTTGGCTAGATGTAAACGACCTCTTTCTCCACCTGAAAGTTGTCCTACGCGTTTTTGCTGATCAGTACCTCTGAAATTAAAGCGCCCTGCATAGGCCCTAGAGGAAACTTCATAATTACCAATCTTCAGCATATCATGGCCCCCTGATATAGCTTCCCATACAGTGTGATTATCATCGAGAGAGTCTCGAGTTTGTTCCACGTAGGCTACTTTGACCGATTCTCCGAGGTCGATTGAGCCACTGTCAGGTTTCTCTGTGCCCGCGATCATCCTAAATAAGGTTGATTTCCCAGCACCATTGCCACCGATAATACCGACCACTGCTCCTTTGGGAATCGACAGTGACAACTGGTCGATCAACAATTCATTACCATATCCTTTGCTAACTTTATCTAAAACGATTACCTTGTCGCCAAGTCGCTCTCCCGGAGCAATATAGATCTCGTTAGTCTCATTGCGAGATTGGAATTCTTGTGAATTTAGTTCATCAAATCGGGCAATCCGCGCTTTGTTTTTTGCTTGCCTTCCTTTAGGATTTTGCCTAACCCACTCAAGCTCTTGCTTGAGAGCCTTTTGACGAGAAATTTCTTGTTTAGATTCTGTTTCTAATCGCCTGTTTTTCCCTTCTAGCCATGCCGAATAATTGCCTTCGTAGGGAATACCATGCCCTCGGTCAAGCTCCAAGATCCAGCCAGCCACATTATCCAAAAAATACCTATCGTGAGTTACGGCAACTACAGTTCCGGCATATTCTTCTAGAAACTTTTCTAACCAAAAGACAGATTCTGCATCCAAATGGTTGGTTGGCTCATCCAAGAGCAACATATCGGGCCGAGAGAGCAGCAATCTACAGAGAGCGACACGACGTTTTTCACCACCGGAAAGGGAGGTTACATCGGCATCCCACGGAGGGAGTCGTAGTGCATCAGCGGCTATATCGAGGGAGTGATCGAGATTGTGGGCATCCCAAGATTCGATAATTGACTCCAATTCACCCTGTTTTTTGGCCAAAGCGTCAAAGTCAGCATCCGGTTCTGCATAGTCCAAATAAACCTGGTCGAGTGCTTTTAGGGCATCCACTGCCTCACGCATACCATCCTCCACATTACCGCGAACATCTTTATCGGGGTCAAGCAGAGGCTCTTGAGCAAGGTAGCCAATTTTAATGCCGGGCATTGGTCGAGCTTCACCCTGAATATCAGCATCTAAGGCGGCCATTATTTTAAGTAGAGTCGACTTCCCTGAGCCATTTAGGCCTAATACGCCTATTTTAGCGCCTGGAAAGAAAGATAGAGAAATGTCTTTTAGTATTTCTCGCTTAGGAGGGACGATCTTACTGACCCTATTCATTGTAAAAACGTATTGTGCCATGGGGATTTTAATAGCTCTTAGTAGGTGAGTAAAACCTGACAGTTAGTTAAAAACATTTTCATTTTACGACAGGCCATTCTAGCGGAAAGTGGCTCAACAGAGAATCAGATATTGTAAATTACACAGTTAAAATTATGCCAAAAATATACAAAAGCGAGTAGAAAATGGCCTATTTCGGGGTTTTATTTACTGTTAATAACGTGATATGTTCCATATGTTTGCTGGTAAACAC
>ERZ1047472.332-NODE-332-length-43087-cov-5.948875_pt1 | contig 43087 bp, 40 predicted proteins | sample MGYA00383095_ERZ1047472 | MGnify/ENA primary metagenome ERZ1047472 (study PRJEB29581, sample SAMEA5548365) | metagenome | biome: marine; feature: coastal; material: water | depth 1 m | study: Short-term variability in the microbial, nano- and picoplankton dynamics... | reverse complement strand
ATCAAAGCATAACATTTGAAAACCGTTACACCCGCTTGACTTATGAACACGATGGTGAAAAAATTAATAAGCTTTCACAGGCTGGCGATGACGATGAAACTGTTGAAGCGGTTTCATGGTTATCATATCGTCAACATTTTTTCAGTTCTATTTTAGTCCCTGAAAGTCCAATAAAGCGTGCAGAAATTCGTTCATTTGATATGGTTGAAGATGAAACCATTGATACCCTCTTTACCAAAAAATACTCTACTAAATTTCTAATGTCATACAGAGCGGGTGAGCTTCAACAAGATTTGAATTTTTATTTTGGCCCAACCTATTCAGAGACATTAAAAAGATACGACCGAAATCTTGAAAACAGTATTCCATTTGGTTGGGGTATTTTTGGCTGGATTAACAAATCTATTTTTAGCCCATTGTATGCATGGCTTAGCAGTTTTTTATCCTATGGAATTGCTATTATTGTGATGACAATAATGGTTAAAATATTGTTATCATTCGTACAGTACAAACAATTTTTGTCACAAGCAAAAATGAAAATATTAAAACCTGAACTGGATGCTTTAAGAGAAAAGTACAAAGGGAATAAAGTGAAGGCACAACAGGAAACCATGGCGCTTCAAAACAAGGCAGGTGCAAGTCCTTTAAGCGGGTGTTTACCAGGCTTGTTACAGATTCCAGTTTTTTATTCTTTATTTATGTTTTTTCCAATTGCCTTTGAGCTGCGACAGAAGCCATTTTTATGGGTCAAGGATTTAAGTTCTTATGATACCATTGTCGATTTGCCCTTTAGCATCCCATTTTATGGAGATCACATTAGTTTATTTCCCATTTTAGCATCCATTGCGATTTTCTTTTATATGCGAATGACCACCGGTCAGAACATGGCCATGCAACCCACCCAAGAGGGCATGCCTGATATGGCTAAAATGATGAAATACATGATTTATTTTTCACCTTTGTTGATGTTGTTGTTTTTTAACAACTATGCATCGGGCTTAAGTCTTTATTATTTTGTTTCTAACCTTATTAGTATAGGAATTATGTTGGTCATCAAAAATTACATTATCGATGAAGACAAAGTATTGGCTAAAATACAAGTCAATAAAGCCAAGCCAAAGAAACAGAACCGCTTTCAGCGAAAGATGGCGGAAATAATGGAGCAGGCTGAAAAACAAAAAGCAATGCAGGAAAGGCGTAGAAAATAACAACATTTCCAAGAGGTTGCCAATTGGCAGCCTTTTTTGTTTTTAAAATCTCATGACAATAATTATTAAATTTGCAGTATGGAAACAGTCGTCGTAGGTCTTTCAGGAGGCGTTGATTCAAGTGTTGCAGCCTTTTTGTTGAAACAACAAGGCTATCACGTCATTGGATTGTTTATGAAAAACTGGCACGATGACACAGTCACCATATCTGACGAATGCCCATGGTTAGATGACAGTAACGATGCCATGCTTGTTGCACAAACCTTAGATATTCCATTTCAAACTGTTGACTTAAGCAAGCAATACAAGGCACGTATTGTGGATTATATGTTTGACGAATACAAGCGTGGACGTACCCCTAATCCGGATATTTTGTGTAATCGGGAGATTAAATTTGATGTCTTTTTAAATATAGCACTATCGCTTGGCGCTGATTATGTGGCTACCGGACATTATTGTCGCAAAAGTGTTTCATATTCTAAAGAAAATACGCCCATTTATTCATTGCGTTCAGGACTGGATACAAATAAAGACCAATCTTATTTTTTATGCCAATTATCTCAATCACAACTCGCTAAAACCCTGTTTCCAATTGGTGAATTACAGAAATCTGAAGTCAGAGCTATAGCCTCTAAATTAAAACTTGTAACTGCTGATAAAAAAGATTCTCAAGGCCTCTGTTTTATTGGAAAAGTAAGGTTGCCAGACTTTCTGCAACAACAGTTGAAAACCAAAAAAGGACCGATTATTCAAATTCCTTCAGATTTTGAAATTTACCACAAACCATTACCAATATTTGAATCCAAAGCAGCTGCACTTTTACATCAAAGTCAAGCCATTGTTTATGAAAGTGATGATGGCGCCGTCGTTGGTACCCACCAAGGGGCCCATTTTTTCACCAAGGGTCAACGTAAAGGGTTGGCAGTTGGAGGAACCAAAGCGCCACTTTTTGTAATTGAAACAGATGTAAATAAAAATATTATTTATGTTGGAGAAGGAAAGGCGCATCCAGGATTATATCGCAGCACCCTTAGGGTGGAAAACGAAGCAATACATTGGCTGCGTCATGATTTAAAATTAAGCAATGGTGAACAACTTAAAGTTCTTGCCCGAATTCGTTATAGACAATCTTTAGAGCCAGCTGTTATTTTTCAAACAAAACAAGGGCTATTTGTTGAATTTTCAGAAAAGCAAACAGCAATCATGGAAGGACAATTTGTAGCTTGGTATATTGATGACGAATTAGTTGGTTCCGGAGTTATTTCTTAAATTGTATGTACTTATTTATAATACATCTCAGCAGTGGCTACAAGTGTTAGTAGAATTACAGAATTATACAATAATATTTGCTTAAGAATTGACCATAATAAATAGAATAAATGACAAGACGTGAATACCAATTACAAGCCTTTGACCGCTTGTTGACCGTAATGGATGAATTACGAAGCCAATGTCCATGGGATCAAAAGCAAACTATGGAGACCTTGAGGCCTTTGACAATTGAGGAGACCTATGAATTGGCAGACGCTATATTAGATCAAAACACAGAGGAAATCAAAGGGGAATTAGGGGATTTGCTGTTACACATTGTTTTTTATTCAAAAATCGGAAGCGAAACCAATGATTTTGATATTGCTGATGTTTTGAATGCCGTTTGCGAAAAGCTCATCAAAAGACATCCACATATTTATGGCGATGTTAAAGTTAAGAATGAAGAAGATGTCAAGCAAAATTGGGAAAAAAATAAACTTAAAGAGGGAAAGAAAAGTGTCTTAGAAGGCGTTCCTAACAGTCTGCCAGCTTTGGTAAAAGCGAGCCGTATTCAAGACAAGGTTGCAGGGGTAGGTTTTGATTGGGAAATGCCAGAACAAGTATTAGAAAAGGTAGAGGAGGAGTTGCAGGAATTTAAAACGGAGATCGATCAAAACAATACAGACGCCATGGAATCTGAGTTTGGAGATGTTTTATTTTCCTTAATTAATTATGCCCGTTTTTTAAAAATCAACCCCGAGAATGCTTTGGAACGCACCAATAAAAAATTTATTAAGCGTTTTCAGTATTTAGAAAATCAAGCCCAATTAAAACAACTAACTTTATCAAGTATGACGCTGGCAGAAATGGATGTTTTGTGGGAGGAAGCCAAAAGTCAGCAATCTAACGAATGACTTTTTTAATGGTTGAAAGCTTTTGTGTCCATTCCTTAAGATTGGATTTGTAGTTTTTAATTTTATTTTTGACATCAGCCACCATTGGATTGTCGTCCTTGACATTAGAGAAAAACTGCAAGTTATTTTCCAGTTGATTCATTTCCGACTTAATATCTTGAATCTTTTTTCTTACAAAAGTAATTTCGTTATTGATAGCTTTTGAGTCTTTAGCCAATTCTTGTAGTTTATTACTGTAGTTTAAGGCTTTAACTTCTTCTTCGCTCACACCAATTTCAATCAAGAGCGTTCGAACTGCTTTAAAAAACACACGGTCAATTTGACGTTTGTTTTTTGGAACCTCCCCCAATTCAGACCATTGTTTTGAATACCCTTTTACGCTGTCCAAGTTGGCCGCTTTATCAGCTCCAATTTTAAACGATTTTAAAGCTTCAAGTAATTGTTCTTTTTGTGCAAGAGTTTCAATCTGCTCTGGAGTTCCCGCATTTTTTTGTTCGTGATAGCGGTCAAAGAAATGATTGCAGGCACTTCTGAATTGTTTCCACAGTTTATTGCTTTCACTACGTGGAATATGTCCAATTTTCTTCCATTGATTTTGAATGTTCTTCATTAAAACAGCAGTAGTATCTAAATCTTCACTATCCTTGTTCTGCTCTGCAATATTAACCAGTTCTCTTTTCTTTTTAAGATTTTCAGATTGGTCTTTCTTAAGAAATTTGTAAAAGTTGTTTTTCTGCTTGTTAAAAGTTCTGACCGCAGATTTAAAATCTGTCCATGATTGATTTCTTACTTTTTTTGGAACACTGCCCAATTTAAAAAATGAATCTCTTAAATCTTCTATGACTCTGATTTGCTTTTGCCAATCTTTGTGGGTTTCGTATGCATTACTGGCGATTTCATTGATTTTCAAAATGATGGCTTCTTTTGCTTTATAGTTTGCAGTCAACTCTTCTTCAATCTGAGCATTGTAAATTTTTCGCTTGTCATTGATTGCTTTTGTTGCCGCACTAAACTGCTCCCACAATGTTTCGCGGTGTTCTTTGGCGACTGGTCCCAATTCCTCTTTCCAAATTTTATGCAGGGCTTGCACCTCTCTAAATACCCGATCTAGATTTTTTTCATTAGCCAATGCTTCAGCACTTTTTATGAGTTTTTGTTTTTTTTCTAGATTGAATTTATAATCACGATCTCTTAAGTCTCTATCCAGATGTAGAAAGTCGTAAAAACGCTCTACATGGTGGCGGTAGTTGTTCCAGACATTGTTGGCATCTTTTGCAGGAACTTTGCCTAACCCACGCCATTGGTCTTGTAAACTTTTAAAGTTGTTGTATATAGTGTTACTGTTTTGATTGACATTGATCAAGGCTTTAATTTCTTCAATAATTTGAAGCCTTAACTCAAGGTTCTTTTTAAAATCTTGAGATCTATTTTTTTCAAACATTTCATTTTTTTCTCTGTAACTCCTTGACAAAGAATTGAACTTCTTTTTATGTGGACTTGTAAAGCTAAAATCAATGCTGTTACCCCCTTCAGCTATGAAGGCCGCTTTGCTGTCATTTAATAGTGCTGAGAATTTAGTGTTAAAAACCTTTTTAATACGATTTACCTTTGGTCTTATTGCATAGAGGTCATCATTTTTAAGCAAGGCTTCAAAAGCATCTGTGAGGGCTTCTAAGTCGAAATCATCGTATACATCCTCACTCTCTTTAACTGAAGCGTTGGTTGGTTCTTCCTCTTTATTTTCGACAGCGACTTCTTTTTCAGGTTCAGTAACTTCAGAAATGACTTCCACATCGGCCTCTTTTTTGACAGCTTGATCAACTGCATCTTTTGCCGGTGTTTTTTCTTCTAATAATCCATCTGCTTCCTGCAGGTTATCTTGCGTAGTCATAGGTCTAAAGGTTTGAATTTACTTTCGCTTGGAATGTATAAATATACTGTTATCTGGCTAATCTACAAATTAAAACGGATTATCTGGATTTATGAATCCCAAATTTCCCAAGACCTTTCAGCTTGTAATTCTAACATTCTTAGGCCATTTACAGCAGTTGCATTGGCCTTTAGTCCAAAATTTAAAAATTGCGTTTGACTAGGATTGTAAATCAAATCATAAAGAAAATGATTTTTTGAAATCGATTTATAGGGTATGGGTGGGTATAATTCAATTTTTGGATGGGTTCCAAGCGGCGTACAATTGATGATGATTTGATGGGCCGCGATGATTTCTGAGTTCAATTCATCATAGCCGAAGCAGTTTTCAGAATCAGGCGTTCTTGAAACAAATGAAAAGGGAATATTTAAAGTATTTAGGGCAAATGCAATGGCTTTTGATGCACCCCCAGTCCCAAGAATAAGTGCCGATTTATGTTTAGAATTCAAGTAAGGCTTCAAACTTTTTACAAAGCCGTAGTGGTCTGTATTGTAACCAATGCGTTTTCCGTTTTGAATCTTAATGGTATTCACTGCGCCAATACTTTGGGCATCTGCATCCAAAGCATCCAAAAATGGCAGCACAGCTTCCTTATAGGGGATTGTTACATTTAGGCCTGAGATTTCATTAGAGGATTTAAAAATCGCATCAAATTCGTCGATGCTGTGGATGTCAAAGTTTTTATAAACACAGTTTAGATCTTCCTCCTTAAACTTATCTGTAAAATAAGTTCTTGAGAAGGAGTAGTCAATCTTTTTACCAACCAAACCGAATGTTTTCATGCAGTTTTTTTTTGATGCTTTCCATACCACTGTAATCCAAGTACAATAGCGGCCCCTAAAATAATCAATAAAATGGCAATAAGTGTTTCTGTGTTAGGATCTGGCAGATATCGTTGATAGTTTTCAATGCGGTTATTTCCATTGGAGTCTAAAATTAATTCTCCAACACCATTGCGTTTAAACACTTTAGTTTTCCAAGGCCAAACCACACCAAGAGACCCAGTAATAAATCCCATAATTACGGCGAGTGTTGTATTCTTATAATTTTTTAAAACAAAGTTTAAGAGGTGGGACAGCACAATCAGCCCAAAAATAGACCCTAGCGTAAAAACCGTTAATATTTTAAGCATGTTTAAAATATAAGGATCTGAAAAAACACCAAAATCTCCTGAAAAAATATGCACCAGCGTCTTAAATAAAGCATTTACTGCATCTACCAATAAAAGCACATAATTCCCCATAATCATCAAGATGAAAGATCCTGAAAATCCAGGAAGGGCCATCCCTGTAATGCTGACCATGCCACACAAAAAGACAAACCAAAGATTATCATTTTGAGCTTGAGGTGAAACAAAACTGAGACTCATTCCAGCTAGAACTCCAACGACGGCCCAAACAATGGACTGCCATTTCCAAGCCTTAAAGTCGTTGTAGATATAAATAACAGAACCAATGATCATTCCAAAAAAAAGGCTCCAAACATAAAGTTCGTATCTTACAATAAAGAAATCCAAAACTTTTGAAACACTGAAATAACTGATAATAATTCCAGTAAAAATCAAACCCAAAAAGCGGCCATTTATGTGTCTGAAAAAGCTACTAAATTGTCCTGAAAATAAAAGTGAAATCCCAAGACGGTCAAATTTCTGCAAAGATTCGATAAATTGTTCATAGAAGCCCAGTACAAACGCGACAATGCCCCCCGAAACGCCGGGAACTTTGTTGGCAGCCCCCATCGCAATGCCTTTGAGGATTAAGAAGCGCTTGGTTTCTATGGGCTTAGGAGGATTCAAGAGATTTTGTTTTTGCACTTATAAAATCAAAAATAAAAATAAGTAGAAATCCTATAAGCATTAAAGTTAATGCAGCAAACAACTGCGGGTCTCCCTCATACTCATAAGGTACAACACATTCTTCTCTCAAAGGCACAGGGATTCCTTTGGAGTTGATGCGTTCGGTCAATACTTTTTTCCATGGCCATATTTTCACGATAGCACCCGCCATAAAACCTGTTAGAAGGGCTAAGGTTAAGTCTTTGTATTTTGTAAAAAACCACTTTAAAATCCTTGAAAAGGACAAAATTCCAACCAAAGCGCCAAAGCCAAAAGTAGCTATTTTAAGAAAATCTTTATCGTTAATGGCTTGAAGTACGGATGAATAAACACCCATGACTACCAAAATAAAGGCACCTGAAATACCAGGAAGAATCATTGCACAAATAGCAATGGCTCCCGATAAAAACAAATATGGATAACTTTCTGAATTGTTGAGGATCTCGAGTTTTGTAATTTGATAGGCAATAAACACCCCCAACAGTAATACAATCAAGGCAACCGCATTTAAGCGTTCAATTTTTTTAAAGACGTATAAAATACTGGCCAAAACCAAGCCAAAGAAAAAGGCCCATATTAAAATCGGTTCTTCATCCAACAACCAAGTGACCAGCTCAGATAAAAGTAGAATGCTTGAAGCGATTCCCAAAAAAATAGCCAGTAGGAAATTTCCATTGACTGTGCTCCAAACAGCTTTTACCCCTTTGTTTTTGAACTCTGAAATTAATGAGATTTTAAATTGGCTGAGTGTTGAAATTAATTCTTCATAAATCCCTGAAATAAAAGCAATGGTACCCCCAGAGACGCCCGGAACAATGTCTGCCGCCCCCATGGCAATGCCTTTAAAAAAAAGCCATAAATAGTCCAGAAAATTGCGTTTCATTAGAAGAGAAATTAATTGCAGGTAAAGATAACTAAATTTAGTTGTCCGATTTTTTGTAGCTTTCAATGAATTGAATCACATTTTGGTTTTGGTAAACATCGGGGAATAGTTCTTCAATTATGAATATATGTTCAGAATTAATGTGGAGTCCGGTGAGTAAATGTGCAAATCCAGCTTTACTGTCATTAAGTTTAAAATACAGTCCTGAAAGTCTAAATTCTAACTCCTCACTTTTTGGATGATGCTCTATGGCTTGTACAAAATTGTATTTAGCAGCTTCAATTTCCCCAAGTTCAATTAGAATATCACCTCTTTGAATCCATGTGTCTAATGAGGTTTCCCCAAGTTCTAAGGTTTTTTTAAAGCCTCTTTCTGCTTCTTCAAGATAATTTAAACGGCGATTTGTTTTAGAATAAAATAACCAATAATTTGCATTTTCGTCATCAATATCAATGGCTTTATTAACGTAAAAAAGCGCTTTTAGGTCATCTCTTCTTAAGAAATAAAAATCTGCAATTTGCATCCAACCTTTGTCAAATGCGGGGTCTTCTTTGACAGATTTAAAAAAGTATTTGATCGCCTTATCTTTATGATGCATTTTTTCGTGACAAACCCCGATTTTTAAATAAGTAAAAGCGGTTGGCCCTTCAATGGCCATTGAAATATTATAGTTATCAATCGCTTCATTAAAGCGATTGAGTCGCTCCAGCACCTTGGCTTTTTCTAAATAAGCCCCAATAAAAGTGTCATCAGAAATGATTGCAAAATCGAATGCTGTTAATGCTTTATTGAGTGCTTTGATTTCCAAATATTGCTTTCCCAATTGATGCCAGGCAACTTCACAATATGGGTTTTGGTCTAAATACCAATTAAGATAATCGATGGCTTCTTGGGTTTGATCTAAAAATTCAAAGCAGTATATGATATTGTAAAGAGAAGAATAATCTTCGATATTTAAATCTATACAGTTTTTGAAATGAACTTTAGCCGCTTCATAATTATCTAAAAAGAGATATTCCATTCCTATTAAGGAGTGAATTTCAGATGAATCATTAGAAACTTCAAGTGCTTGCTTGAATACTTCAATGGCCTCTTTGTGTTGGTCTCTTTTCGAATGGATGTTGGCTTTTTGAATGTATAGTTCCTCGTTGTTAGGCTCTAGTTCAAACAACAAGTTAAGTAATTTTGCAGCTTCTGAAAGTTTGTTTTCAAAAATTAAAACCTCAACTCTAAATAATCTTAAATTTATAGATGTTGGATGCTGGTCTAAACCTAATTTAATGGCTTTTTTAGCCAATGCAATTTTACCAATTTCTAAATAATGGTGGATGATGTTTTCAAACTCGTTAGAATCAAAAAAGAAGACATTATTAGTCTTTAGCATGGACTCGAACTTGGTGAGTGAAAAGCTTTGATTTTCTTCAGATGAGCTGAATTCCATTGGTTGTAATTTGGTATAATAAAAGTATCATTATTAGCTCTTGCTTCTATTACCTCAAATGAATGTTTTCAACAAAATAATTAACAGTTCTTGTAAATTTCATCAAGAACCTCAATGATGATGTCACAACCTTTCTCAAGTTCCTTCATTGAAATGTTAAGCGGAGGGGTAATGCGTATGGCCTTGGGTTCGTAGAGTAGCCAAAAGAGAATCAGCCCTTTTTCCATGGCTATCATAACGACCTTGTTGGTCACGTCGGCATGCTTGGTTAGGGCACAAAGCATTAATCCTTTGCCACGAATTTCAGTAATAAGTGGGTGTTTCAATTTTGATCTTATAAAACTTTCTTTCTCCAGGGCTGCATGCATAAGCTTTGAATTGGTGATTTCCTTCAAAGTAGCCAATGCGGCTGCGGCTATGACTGGATGTCCGCCAAAAGTTGTAATGTGCCCCAACATTGGTTTGTCAGAGAGACAATCCATCATTTCTGCAGATGCTGAAAAGGCACCAATAGGCATGCCGCCCCCCAAACCTTTGCCAACCACCACAATATCTGGACTACAGTTGTAATTTTCAAACCCAAAAAGGGTACCTGTTCTTCCAATACCTGGCTGTATTTCATCTAAAATTAATAATGCACCTACTTCGTTGCAGCGTTTTTGAACCTTATTTAAGTAATCGTCTTTGGGTTGAACGAAGCCCGCGCCGCCTTGTATGGTTTCTAATATTACAGCTGCTGTTTTACTGCTTATCTTTGATAAATCTTCAAAAGCATTAAATTTCAAGAACCGAACATCGGGAATTAAGGGACGAAACGGTTGTTTACGTGCTTCATATCCCATTACACTCAAAGCGCCCATGGTATTGCCATGGTAGGCTTTGTCAGCGGCTAATATTTCGGAGCGCCCTGTATAACGCCGCGCTAATTTTAAAGCGCCATCAATGGCTTCTGTACCTGAATTGGTCAAATAGGTTTTCTCAATGTTCTTGGGATAGTACTTTGCCAGTAATTTGGTCAGTTCAAGTGCTGGTTTTTGGATGTATTCTCCATATACCATCACATGCATGTATTTTTCCAATTGTGTGTGAATTGCTTCCAAAACCTTAGGGTGGCGGTGTCCCAAGCTACATGCTGAAACACCCGCTACAAAATCTAAATAAGCTTTGTTATTTGTATCGTATATATAGGAGCCTTTGGCATGAGATATTTCCATGGCCAATGGATGTGGCGTAGTTTGTGCTTGGTATTTTAAAAAGGCTGCTTTATTCAAAATTATTTTTTTATTTTTCAGCCTTAGATAGATTTTTCGGGATTTTCCGGCCGGCTTTATTGTTCAATAATTTTTCTTCACCTTTTTTTGAATGCTTCCCAGCTGCTTCTACCCGATTTTCCAAGGATTTATCAAAAAAGGTGGCTTGTGGGGAATGGACTCCCAAGCCTTTGATAACAGGAAGTTTTAGTGGTGGGTCTTCTGAAAATAAATCTTCGACACTTCTAGGGCGTTCTGTTTCGCGCCACACAAAGCCTTTAAGAATTCGCTCATTATCTGGAAAGTCATTTTCTGGGTATGTTTTTCCATCAATTTGGTTTATTTTTCGCAACTCATCTATTTTATTTTCGGAAACCCAAATTCTCATCTTTCCTGACTTGGATTTATCAATACCTACGAGTTTATTATCAGCATCTCTTAAGTAGTAAATACTTTCGGCATTTTTAATAATATCGATTGTATGGAGTTCATTGTCTTTGAAAAGCCCGTCAAGCTTCTTGCCAGAAATCTGATTGTATCCAGCATCAAGACTGTCTTTACTGATTACAAACGCATTTTCAAAAACCCTAAGAGAATCCAAGCTTTCTGTTTTTGGATTTGAAATTAAATGAATTGAATCCCCTGTAATTTGGTTCTCGTGATGCCATAAAACGGGGTGTCTTCTTTTGGAAAATGGATCTTCTGAATCCGTATCATAAAAATTGATAAGCTGTGTCAGGCCTGTATTTTGATTCATGTGGATGGAGTCTGCTTTGCCACTCAAATCAGATTTATACATTTTTGCATTGTAGAAAGCGCGTACGATGCGTTGATCTGGAGGGCCAGTAATCATCAATGTATCGCTGTGAATAAAAATAGAATCGTTCTCTTGTTTGGTGATTGCCAGCGCTCTTTTGGTGATAAAAACAGAGTCTTTGGCTCTAAACACTTCGGCATAGTGGCCTTTGATGATGCTGTTATTAAGCGTGTCTGTTACCTTGATATTATTCGTTGCAGATGCAAAATTTTTATTACGATCAAAATACAAACTGTCTCCAATGATGGTCCGTTCATCGTAATCTATTCTTGATTTTTTTACAAAATATCCAGTATCGTTGTTGGTATTATAAAAACCCCTTTCGCAATTAATAATGCTTGTGTCACTAGTAATTGTGGTAGGACCATATAAAAAAGCATAACCAGAAGACGTATAAAAATCAAGGCGATCAGTATCTATCACGTATTCTGGATTCACCAGTTTTACATTATTCGTAAATTGATATTTTTTAGCATCCATATAGTAGTGTCCAATGGTACTGGTAATGATTCCTGAAGTATCTCTAATTACTTTGCCTTTTTGATTGTAAAAGGCTTGCTGTTTGATGCGATCGAAGTACAGGATGTCTGTGTACAATCTTGAAGTTGGATCAATTAAAACAACATCTCCACTGGCATAAGCCAATTGGGTCTTACCACTGTATTCGACATATTTTGAGGTCATATTTAAGCTGTCTCCTTGTTTGACTCTCACGCTTCCATAGGCTTCAATAAAATCTTGTTTGCCATAATAGATGGCCTCGTTACACCACATTTCGATGCCTTTGTGTTTAATGTGTACCTGATTGGAGTTATCACGCGTTAGAATCGTTGCGTCTGGCTTTGACGGTTCAAAGGTCATGAATGGCGCATATTCAATCTCAATTTGTTGACGTTCTTGGGCACACAATAAAAATGGCACAAAAAAAAGAATTATTGATTTTAAACAAGTGAGACGCACAAAAGTATTATTTGAATTGTTACAAAAATAAGCAATATTCAAACTCAATAAGGAATGCTTTGCTTTTATCTGAAAATTGTTTGCTTTCGATCTGGTCCTACAGAAACGATCTTAATAGGTATTTTGAGTTCATTTTCCAAAAACTCAATGTAGTTTACAAGACTGACAGGAAGGCTTGAATCCTTTTCCATTGCAGTTAAGTCTTCGGACCATCCTTCAAATTCTGTGTAAATTGGTTCAACATTTACCGACGCTATATTATAGGGAAGGTGCTCAATTACTTTACCATTGTAATTATAGGAAGTGCAAATCTTCAGTGTTTTAAACCCGGAGAGAACATCTGCTTTCATCATCATAAGTTGTGTCACGCCATTCACTTGACAGGCATAGCGTAAAGCGACTAAATCCAACCAACCACAACGTCTCGGTCTCCCAGTTGTGGCTCCAAATTCACATCCAACCCTAGCCATCGTTTCCCCGTTTTCGTCAAAAAGTTCCGTAGGAAAAGGGCCAGATCCTACACGGGTGGTGTAGGCTTTAAAAATACCAAACACCTCTTTAACGGAACCAGGTGATATTCCCAATCCTGTGCATGCACCAGCTGCTGTGGTATTTGAGGAAGTTACAAAGGGGTAAGTTCCAAAATCAATGTCTAGTAGAGAACCTTGAGCACCTTCTGCAAGAACACTCTTACCAGCTTTCTCCGCTTGGTGTAAATATTCTTCAGAATCAATAAACTCTAATGATTTTAATATTTTTACAGCTTCAAAAAATTCAGATTCAAGTTCTCTTAAGTCGTATTGCAAATCGACATCGTAAAAGCTTATCATGGATTGATGCTTATTGGCAAGGTTGCGGTATTTTTCTTCCCAATTTTCCATTTCTAAATCGCCAACACGAATGCCGTTACGCCCTGTTTTGTCCATATATGTAGGGCCAATTCCTTTTAGCGTAGAACCAATTTTAGCCTTCCCCTTAGACGCTTCAGATGCAGCGTCCAACAAACGATGGGTTGGAAGAATCAAATGTGCTTTTCTAGAAATGATTAAGGATTTCTTATAATCAACCCCTTGGTTGTCTAATTTATCTAATTCTTTTTTAAAAATGACGGGGTCAATAACGACACCATTACCAACAAGGTTTTTCGCACCCTCATGAAAAATCCCAGATGGAATGGTATGCAATACATGCTTCATTCCATTAAAAACAAGGGTGTGACCCGCATTCGGGCCACCTTGAAAACGTGCAATAATATTATAATTAGAGGTAAGAACATCAACAATTTTTCCTTTTCCTTCATCGCCCCATTGGAGGCCTAGTAGTAAATCTACAGCCATTCTAGTATTCGGTTAGTTTTTAGTATTTTTTTTTGTTCCATAGAAATAAAGAGAATGGTTTTGTATGTTGATGTCAAAAACTTCTTCAATGGTTTGTTTTATAGATTGAATTCTTGGATCACAAAATTCGATGACTTCTCCGGTATCTGTTAGAATTACATGGTCGTGTTGTTTGTCAAAATAAGATTTTTCGTACTGTGCCTGATTTTGACCAAATTGATGCTTTCTTACAAGCGCGCACTCCATGAGCAATTCAATGGTGTTGTACAAAGTAGCTCTTGAGACTCTGTATTTTTTGTTTTTCATTTTGATATATAAAGATTCAATATCAAAATGGTCATCACTGTCGTAAATTTCTTGCAGTATAGCAAAGCGTTCTGGTGTCTTTCGCTGGCTGTTGTCTTCAAGATATTTTGTAAAAACGTTTTTTACAATTTCTTGATTTTTATGTTTCGTTTTTGTAGTCATTTATAGAAATTCAAATTTAACTAATTTTTAGACTCTAGAGACCTTTTCTATACCATTTATTTTTTCAAGACGCTTCATTAATTTTGTAACAAAGTTATTGTTCTTGACTTCCACTGCTATTTCTCCATTAAAGATTCCACTGTCAGTATCAAATTTTATACTCTTTATGTTTACATTCATGTTACCCGAAATAATTTTTGTAATATCATTTACCAGTCCCTTTTCGTCAATACCAGTCAGTTTAATCACGGCTCTAAAGACTTGTTGGGAAGAGTCTATCCATTTAGCCGGAATGATTCTGTAGGCATAGTTGGATTGTAAACTCAGCGCATTGGGGCAGCTCTTTTTATGAATCTTAATCCCATCCTTTATACTCAAAAAGCCGAAAACCATATCACCTGGAATAGGATTGCAACATACCGCTAATTTATAATTGAGTTTCTCCTGTTCTTTCCCAAAGACCAGTAAATCGTATTTAGATGTTATTTCGTCGCTGTTTAGGGTTTCTAAGCTGATATTTTTTTTACGACTGATTTTGTTCTTGATAAAACTCACCAAAACATTGCTTCTCGAAGCAGCATATTTTTTCAGCATTCCATTATCAATACTTCCGATACCTACTCTGTAAAACAGATCGAGACTTGTTTGTAAGTTAAAATAGTTTACAAGTTCATTAATTGAACGCTCATTGAGAACAATTTTTATTTGCTTAAGCTTGCGACGTAATATTTCTTTACCATCTTCAGCGATGATTCTCCTATCTTCTTTTAAAGCCGATTTAATTTTACTTATGGCGCGTCCTGTTGTGGCATAATCTAACCAGTTAGAGTTGGGTTTGGCATTTTCTGAAGTGATGATACTCACTTGATCTCCACTTTGTAATTTATGGTTTAGGGGAACCAATTTACCATTGACTTTTGCCCCTCTTGTTTTTAAGCCCACCTCTGTATGAATGCTGAAAGCAAAATCAAGTGGGGTTGCTTGTTTTGGCAAGGACTTTAAGTCCCCATTTGGAGTGAAAACAAAAATTTCTTTAGCGTATAAATTAAGTTTGAACTCTTCCACAAAGTCCACAGCATTTGCTTCAGGATTGTCCATGATGTCTTGAAGTTTTCCAATCCAACTTTCTAAGGTTTCATCATTGTTTTTATCCCCTTGTTTATATTTGTAATGAGCGGCATATCCTTTTTCAGCAATTTCGTTCATGCGTTCGCTTCTAATTTGTACTTCAACCCAACGGCCTTCGGGCCCCATCACAGTGATATGAAGCGCTTCATATCCTGTGGACTTGGGTGAGGAAATCCAATCTCTCAATCGGGTTGGATTGGGCCTAAAGAAATCCGTAACAATGGAATAAATTTTCCAGGCTAAAAACTTCTCATTTTTTAAACCGGACTTGTAAATAATTCGGACGGCAAATTTATCGTAAACTTCATCAAAAGAAACCCCTTGACGTTGCATTTTTCTTCTAATAGAAAAGATGGATTTTGGCCGGCCTTTGATGTTGTATTTTATTTTTTCCTTGAGCAGTGCTGTATTTAAAATTTCACTGATTTTCTCTATATATTGATTTTGTTCCTCATGGCTTTCTTTCATCTTCAGCAAAATGGAATTATAAACCTCAGGTTCAGTGTATTTTAGTGCTAAATCTTCCAGTTCTGTTTTGATGTTGTAAAGCCCGACTTTATGAGCCAATGGTGCATATATGTATAAGGTTTCAGACGCAATTTTTAGTTGCTTTTCTTCACGTAGTGAATGAATGGTTTGCATATTGTGAAGCCGGTCTGCAATTTTTATGATTATCACACGAACATCGTCATTAAGCGTCAGCAGCATTTTCCTGAAATTTTCCGCTTGCAAAGAAATATTTTTGTCTTTTTTTAGACTGGATATTTTTGTGAGTCCATTGACAATACGGGCCACTTTTTCACCAAAAAGTTGTTCAATATCGTTGATTGTATAATCTGGTGAGTCTTCCACGACGTCGTGAAGTAGGGCGGAGGCAATAGAGGTGGCGTCCAGACCAATTTTTGCCGCTACAATCTTGGCCACAGCAATAGGGTGAAAAACATAGGCTTCCCCAGATTTTCGACGTTGATTTTTGTGTCCATCAACGGCTACATCAAATGCTTTGCGAATCAGTTTTTTATCGGAAGCGGTGAGGCGTCTGTAGCTGATGCTAAGCAATTCTTTATACTCCTTGGCAATATTAGCATTTTCTTTTTTGATCTCATCAGGCGTCATACCCTAAAGCTAAAACAAACATTTGGAACAGGCAACCGTGCTACAAAATTTTTACAAAATTGTTTTAAGCCTGCTAATTAGGTCAAAAAATTGCGTTGACGTTTGGCTTCAAAAAGTAAAATTCCGGCAGCAACAGAAACGTTCATAGAATCTAAATCTCCTAACATCGGAATTTGAACTGTTTTTGTTGCTGAACTGCGCCAAATTTCTGACAATCCAGTGCTCTCTGATCCAACCACAAGGGCAGAAGCATCACTAAGATTGATGTCAACATAGGGCACGGATTCTTGAAGTACTGCGCTATAGATTGGAATACGTCTTTCGTTTAGAAAGCCAATGGTCTCTTCAGAAGTTGCTACAGCTATAGACACTGTAAATAGCCCGCCTACACTGGAACGGATCACATTAGAATTGTAGAGATCTGTTCTCGCATTGGCAATAATCACCGCATCCACATGAGCCGCGTCAGCAGTTCTCAATAATGCGCCAATATTTCCAGGTTTTTCAGGCGCTTCAGCAACTAAAATTAAGGGATTGGACTCTAATATTAAATCTTCAAGTTTGTGTGATTTGCTTTCCGCGATGGCAATAACACCTTCAGTACTACCACGATAGGCTATTTTGTTGTAAATCTTGGAGGTTATTTGAATGATCTCGGTTTCTTTCGTTTTGTAAGCATCGATTCGACTTTCATCAAATAAATTAGGTTCAAATAATAGTGATTGAATAACGTATCGTCCTTTGATTGCCAAACCCAACTCCCGCTGACCTTCAATAACAAAAACCCCTTCAATATTGCGCTGTTTAGCCTTGTCTTTTAACAGCAAAATACGTTTAATAATGGGGTTTTGTAAGCTGGTTATTTCCTTAAACATAAAACAAAAGTAAGTTTATTTAGCGCCAGAAAAACGCGAATTCTTTTTTAAAATTCTAAATGTCTTAATTTTAAGGCGTTTTATATTTGTCTGAATACCGTTTCCAAAGTTTGGTTTGATGGCTATTTAAGCTGATATTTCGACCGTCTATAAAGGCTCGTGTCAAATTATTGCTGCGCATGTCCAAAGCGTCACCCTCACTGATAAATAGGGTTGCACTTTTACCAACTTCTATGCTGCCATACTGCTTATCTATACCTAAAATTTTAGCGGCATTCAATGTGATCAACTGCAAGGCTTGTGCTTTGCTCAAACCACAGCCAACGGTTGTGCCTGCATAAAAAGGAAGGTTTCTGGAGTTCATGCGCTCCATATCACCACTGGCTTCTAGTGCCACAGTTAAACCAGCATCAATCAACAGTTTTGCTAGTTTGTAGGGCAAATCATAGTCTTCATCCGATTTGTTGGGACGTAAATGCACCCGTTGTAAAAGCACAGAAATATTATTTTCTTTTAATAATTCTGTCACTTTATAGGCTTCGTAAGCCCCAACGATTGTGAGGGCTTTCACCCCTTGTGCTTTTGCAAAACTGACTGCATCTACAATGCCTTTTTCATCGTTTACATGAATGAATAATTTGGTGGTTCCTAAAAACAATCCATTGAGTGCTTCATAAGGCAAATGCACCCCTTTTTCCGCAAATGTATTATGTGCTTTTGCATTTTTAAAATAAGTCTCAATTTCTGCAACCTCCTTGTTGTAATCTTCATTAATTTTTAAACCTGGATTTCCCCCTCTGTGCTGGTGTCCGTAAGCAAAAATTTCAGGCCAATTCATATGCATACCATCATCGGATTTGATTACGGCGTCTTCCCAATTCCATGCATCAAATTGAACCACAGAGGATTTTCCTGACAAAACACCTCCTCTGGGAGTAATTTGACCAATTAAAACCCCATTGGGTCGCATGCTTTCTACCACTCTTGATTCTGTATTGTAGGCTATTAAACTCCTAATATGTGGATTCCACATGCCAATTTCTGAAACATCGTCTGAGGCTCTTACAGCATCAATTTCAACCAATCCTAAGGTTGAATTTGGAATGATAAAGCCAGGGTATACGTTTTGACCTCTCGCATCAATTATCTCCATTCCAGAGCGGTCTATGGAGGCGTTCATGGCACCTACATATTCGATAATTCCGTTTTCGAAAATGATTAAACTATTTTCAATGACTGCTCCGTTTCCAAGGTGTGCTTTGGCACCATTAATAGCGATTCGGTATTGTTGTGCTGGTGCAGGAGTTTGTTGTGCATACAGCATACATACACTTAAAAGGATTGTAATGTTTATTGCTAATGTTTTCATGACTTAGTATTAAATTTCGTTGTTATCTAGGGTATCACAATGCATGTCTTTCTTTTTGTTAACCTTTACAGGTTGGGTTTTCATGCCTTTATTTTTAGCCTCTAGGAGCATATGAATTAATGCATTGCGCTCTTTTTTTATGGCCGCTCTGTGTTGTTGGTCGGCTTCAATATCAAAATAAATAGCCCCTTCAATTAAGGTCTTTTCAGCTTTTGCATAAACCGATAGGGGATGGTCGCTCCAAAGTACTAAATCGGCATCCTTACCAATTTTAATGCTTCCCACTTTGTCATCAATATGCAGAAGTTTTGCTGGATTTAGCGTCACCATTTTCCATGCATCTTCTTCTGAGGCACCTCCATATTTAACCGCTTTTGCAGCTTCTTGATTTAAGCGTCTTGACATTTCAGCATCATCACTATTGATAGCGGTTAAAACTCCCGTATTACTTAGAATTGCAGCATTGTATGGTATGGCATCATTGACTTCGTATTTGTAAGCCCACCAATCGCTAAATGTTGAAGCCCCCGCACCATGTGCTTTCATCTTGTCTGCTAATTTATACCCTTCCAATATATGGGTAAATGTATTGATGTTGAAGTTGAATTTTTCAGCGACTTTCATCAGCATATTAATTTCACTTTGTACATATGAATGGCAACTTATAAAGCGTTCCTTGTTTAGAATTTCAGCTAAAACCTCCATTTCAGTATCTATTCTGTAAGGCTTGCCACTTTTCTTTTGCAGATCATAAGCTTTTGCTCTTGAAAAGAAGTCTATATACATTTGTTCGACCCCCATTCTTGTTTGGGGAAATCGGCTGTAGCCACCCCAGTTGGACTGTTTAACATTTTCACCCAACGCAAACTTGATGAACTTTGGAGAATTCTTATAAATCAAATCCTCAGCAGCCAAACCCCATTTGAGTTTGATGATGGCCGAACGTCCCCCAATTGGGTTGGCCGATCCATGTAAAATTTGAATGGTTGTTACCCCTCCTGATAAATTTCGGTAAATATCGACGTCATCGGCTTCAACAACGTCCTCAATACTCACTTCTGCAGAAGAATTCTGCCCTGCTTCATTGATACCGGCGGCTGCAATGTGCGAGTGTTCATCTACAATACCCGAAGTCAAATGTTTTCCAGTCGCATCAATGATCCGCGCTTTTTTTGAATTTAAATTTTGTCCAATAGCTGAAATTTTCCCGTGCTTCACCACAACATCCGTATTTCTTAAGACCCCTTGTGTTTCATTGGTCCAAACCGTCGCATTTTTGAAAAGCAGGGTTTCAGCTTCAGGAAGTTTAAGATTTCCGTAGGCCCCATTGGGATAGGTGATTGCTTGCACTGTACGCTTCTTTTCTTTTGATTTAGAGATATTCTCTGTTTTTTCAGCTTCCTCCGATACTTTATTTTCTCTTTTAATTATCAAAGCTTGCTTGCTCCCATCTCTAAGATGTAAAATGCCATTCAAATCAGAAACATCGGCTGTAATTTTTGTACTGAATCTTAAAAATCTTTGATCTGTGGTATCGGCTGCAGTAAATAAAATTTGAACCCAGTCTTTGCTGTAGCTTAAAGTGCTGCTTCGTTTTGATTGCTGAGAACTAATTGTAGCTGAAGGCTTGTGTTTACTTCCAGTAATCTCCAATTTTAAAGAATCATTTTCAGCCATAAAATTATATGTGCCTCTAATGTCTTTTTGTGTTAAATCTTCAAAAATATGACGCGACCCGCGAATCCAATGCTCTACAACAGTGGCATTAGATTCGAAAAAATCCCCTGAGGTCATCATAAAATTTGCGAAACTTCCTTTTTCTAAGTTCCCAACTTTATCATTTTTTAATATTTGTGCAGGAACTGTTGTTAGGGCTTTTAAAGCTTCAGATTTACTCAAGCCATGTTCAATTGCACTTAAAATGTTTGTTTTAAAAGATTTGGGGGATTTTAATCCTTGCATGGTAATAGCAAAGGGAACCTCATTATTTTCCAATGCACTCAAATTAGCCGGTCTTTGATTCCACTCTCGCATGCTTTCTAGTTCAAGTCTGTCTGCAAGAAAGGGATCCTCAACGTCATAAGGTTTTGGAAAGTTGATGGGTATGATAAATGTCGCATTTGTATTTTTAACAGTTTCAATGCGTTCATATTCATCACCACCGCCCAAAATGGTGTATTGAATGTCAAATTGATCCCCCACTTTGTCTGCACGAATGGCATTGGCACGACTACCCGCGGCGAATATTTGGGTTAAGTTTGTATTTTGATTGAACGCTTCAAGGGTAAGATCAATGGTTTTAATATTTCCTTTTTTATACCAATCCGCATCGTAATACAATTGTCTTAACAACGCCATTGAACCCATAATAGAAGTTGGGTAAGCTTGTCTGGATTGTACGCTTCTGGATAAAGAAAGGTATTGTCCCGATTCATTTGATAGGATTCGCATGGCTTCGTCTCCATTGAGATCCAAGGCAATAAGTGCACCAGTGCCCATTACAATACCATCCTCTTTATGGGTATTCACCAATCCAAACCCTTGCATTAAAAGCGCTTTGGCCATTTTTTCATCAAACTCAAAATCTGAGATGGCATTATGTTCAGCACGAATATGATCATTCCAATAAAAGCCCGATCGGTTTGAATCGTATTGTGTAGAACGTCCATAGCCAGGAGCAGGTTTTGCGTCCTTGATTCCATAAGTTGAGTACACGTCAATAAATGAAGGGTAAATATAATTTCCGCTTCCGTCAATAACATAACTGTTTTTGGGTAAATTCACAGATTGGCCACTTTCGACTACCAATCCATTTTGAATTAAAAGTGTTCCATTTTCAATCACATTATTATGATTCACGTAAATTTTAACATTGGTAATGGCAGTAAAGTTCTTATGATTTGTTTTGACTCCATCATTTTTTGGGCGGTAGTCTTGTGCTACTGAAAAAAGAGCAAAACAAAGACTCAAAAAAGTAAGTTTTATTTTCATTTTAATTTTTTTAGGAAGTTAAATATACACATAAACTTTGATAGACTGCTAAACAACCGCTGAGGGTAGCTGATAAAGTTAAAATCAATTCTTAGTTCATGTAATTCACAACAAGTGCCACCACTTGGTTGTAACTTTCAATTCCCTGAGTTTGTTGGTTGGCTCTCAAAAAACCGCCATAAACACGTTTAAAAATAGGCTCTAAAGGGTTTTCAAATTGCGCCCAATGTTTTTCACGGTTTCTAAAGTCTTTTGTAATTCCTGATTGTATGTCATTGGTGAGCACTTCAAAAGTTGTTTTGTCTCGCTTGTACAAATCCTTCAAACAATAGCGTAGGGCAAAAGTATAGGCCGCGTATCTAAAATAGGGGTCTTTGTGATTATAAGTCGCTAAAAAGGCTACAAAATTCGCTTCGCTTTCTGCGGCATAGCCCAATTGGTGTGCTTGCTCGTGCGCCAATGTTAGCGGCATGGAATTTACAGGCATTTTTGAATTAACTTGCGCCTCGTTTGTAAATGGATTTAAATAGCCACTAAAACCCATATAGGCCAATGGTAAACTATAAAGCGATTGCTTTTGACTCGGCGTTTCGTAGGCCAAAAAAGGGTAGGATATTGACAGAGCCGTGTAACCTTGAGTTACTTTCTTACTTATTTTTTTAAAATTATAGGGGATTTCAAACTGTTTTGAGGGGTCTTTTGAAATTTCTGAATGGAGCGCATTAGAACGCACAATCAGCTTTTGAGTGACTTCAATCAACGCTGTGGTTGTATATTCAGAATTTAAATTCAGGCGCTGCTCAATCGGCATCCTATAGTAGTTCAAGCCCCAAAGCAGGTGAAACATAAAATAGACTGATGATGCGGCCACCATAATCCCTATCAAATCGTCCTTTAAGCGTATCTGTTTGAATCCTTTTTGGATTAATTTATACAACCAACGAAGCATAAAAATTAAACCCATGCTGTAAATAAGGTCTCCAACCGAAAAAGGCAGCCAGCCAAAAACAAGACGGAATAGTTTTGAAATAAAAGGGTAGAGCTGATTGCTGTAGTAGGTTTCTACAATTTGAGGATAATGCGTCAAAAGCTTGAGCATTAAAATTTGGGGGAAAATACTAAAGGCCAGAAGCCATCGAGGTGCTTTAGACATAGATCAAATGTAGGAAATTTAATTTTGTTTTAGAGGATATGTGTACCTTTGCTAAACCAAAAAAAGTTTATGAATAAAGACATCTTAAGTTTAGAGCCCCAAGCCATTTGGAAGCACTTTACCGCTTTAAATGCAGTCCCGCGTCCTTCAAAAAAAGAAGCGCGCGTCATTGCCTTTATGAAAGCATTTGGTGCAAGCTTGAATTTGGAAACTTATGAAGATGCCATTGGAAATGTCATCATTCGTAAACCTGCCACTCTAGGGATGGAGGACCGAAAAACAGTCGTATTGCAATCGCATTTAGACATGGTTCATCAAAAAAATGCAGTTACAGATTTTGATTTTTTAACCCAGGGAATTGAAATGTATATTGAAGGCGATTGGGTCAAAGCCAAAGGAACCACTCTTGGCGCAGACAATGGCTTGGGTGTGGCAACTATTATGGCAATTTTAGAAAGTAAAGACCTTCCACATCCCGAATTGGAAGCTTTATTTACCATTGACGAAGAAACTGGAATGACTGGCGCTATGGGGCTTCAACCTGGTGTTTTAAAAGGAGATATTCTTTTGAATTTAGACACTGAGGAAGACGATGAAATTGGTGTTGGTTGTGCTGGTGGAGTCGATGTGACTGCATCACGTACTTATGTTGAAGAACCAACTGCTCAGGCGGTTGTTGGTTTTTTACTATCGGTAAAAGGCTTACAAGGTGGGCATTCTGGTATGGACATTCACAAAGGCTTTGGAAATGCCAATAAATTGATAAGCAGATTACTTTATGATGGCTTCAATCTTTACGGATTGCGTGTTTCAAGAATGGACGGCGGAAGTCTTCGCAATGCAATCCCAAGAGAAAGTTCTGTAATTGTTGTAGTTGATGCCGTTCATAAAGCTGCTTTTGAAAACGCGACAGAAACTTTAATCGCTGCCATTGAAAAAGAATTCAAGGCCATTGAACCCGATCTCATCATCTCTCTAAATCCTTGTGATTTACCTGAAAAGGTGATGGAATTAGGAGTACAACAACCTTTAATTAAAGCCTTAAATGTTGCTCACAACGGTGTTTTTCGCATGAGCCCAGATATTAAAAATTTGGTAGAAACCTCTAACAATGTAGCACGCATTCTTGTTGAAAAAGGCCAAATTCACATCGGCTGTTTAACGCGATCTTCTGTTGAAAGTTCCAAACAAGACTTAGCCCAAATCTTAAAAGCAACTTTTGAATTGGCGGGGTGTTCAGTTGAATTCTCAGGCGCATACCCTGGCTGGACTCCAAATATGGAAGCGTCTATTTTGAAAGTATTGACCGATTTATACAAACAGATAAACAAATCAGAACCACATGTTGCTGCTTGTCACGCAGGACTAGAATGTGGTATTTTAGGGACGCATTATCCCGAAATGGAAATGATCAGTTTCGGACCCAACATTAAAGGGGCACACTCCCCAGATGAAAGGGTGCAAATTTCTTCAGTTCAGAAATTTTGGGTGTTTATCAAAGCCATTCTGGCAGCCATTCCAAAAGCTTAAAGTTATTTGTTAGTCTTCTAGCATCTCAACAATAAATACCAAATCTGTATTGGGTTTTATTGGACCGCGACCATTCTCGCCATAGGCCAAGTAGGAGGGGAGGTATAAAAAGGCTTTCTCACCTTTAGTCATTCCAAAAACGCCTTCTTTAAATCCGGGAATCATTTGCGCATCGGCACTGTATGACATGGGCATAGGATTGTACATACCGCGTTGTTGTTTTTGTGCATTATAGGTGCCAAAATTTTCATCGACAGTTTTGACATTGGTACCAAATAATTTTCCATCTGAAAAATAGCCTTCGTAAAACAATTTTACCTTTGTGCCTTGATTTGGCTTTTCACCATTACCTTTTTTAATGGTATAAACCAATAGTCCAGAATCCGTTGTAGTCGCTTTGGATTTATAATCCTCAATCAATGGTAAAACTACTGCTGCTGCGGCTGCAATTTTCTCTTCCGCCAGTTTCTTTTTAAGTTCGGCTTTCTTTTGTCGCTTCTCTTCAAGCAGAGGCAATTCTTTTTGCCATGTCTTAGCTGCATCATAGCCATTGGCTTTCATTCCTTGACGGATGATGTTTACCGCTGTAATGGTCACGTCTTCCAGCGGTTTATTATTCCCGGGGCTTACTTTTACATTAGAAATGGAATCTTGCACATTAATCCCTTTGACCACCTCCCCAAAAACACTGTGTTTGTTGTCAAGCCAAGGCGTCGCTTTTTCCGTAATAAAAAATTGACTTCCATTTGTGGCAGGACCAGAATTTGCCATTGAAAGTATGCCGGGTTTGTCGTGTTTTAAAGAGGCGTCAAATTCATCTCCAAAAGTATAGCCAGGACTTCCAGAACCGGTTCCAGTGCGATCTCCACCCTGAATCATAAATTTATCGATGACCCTGTGGAAAATCGTTCCATTGTAATATGGAATTCCACGAAGGGAATCTGGTAATTTCGGATGTGTTCCTTCGGCTAGTGCAACAAAATTAGCCACCGTAAGAGGTGTTTTTTCGTAAAACAAAGCAACGACCATGGTGTCCTTTGAAGTGACAATTTCGGCAAACAAGCCATCACCAAGTTCTGGGTATTCATTTTGACAGGACAATGAACTGAGTATAAAAAAGGCGTATAGTAGGAGTGTGGTTGTTTTTGTAAGTTTTAGCATGATTTGTTTTTTGTTGTTATTTTCGGTGTATGTTTCGAACAGTTACTTGGTAGATTAAAGGGGTATCAGCCCCAATCCTATCTGTGTCTCCGCCGTATCCATAGGCCAATTGTGAGGGAAAAATAAAAGTTATTTTCTCTTCTTTTTTCATCAGTTTTAAACCTTCTCGTAAGCCTGAAAATAACTCTTCTTGTTCCACGTAATAGTTTTTTTGTTTTGTTTCTTTGGGACTGTAAATCCAATTTCCATTTAAATCTTTTACCGCGAAACTGTAAGTCACAAGATCTCCAAATTTAGGGGTGTATTCAGATTTTATATTCTTAATATCGTATTTGTACCAAAACCCATAACTGGAGCGTATGTAATTTTCTTTTGAGTTTGAAATGAAATTTTCAATTAGGGTGTATTCTTGATTATTAATAGCTTTATTTGTCGCTATTGAATTGTCTAAAAAACTACCAGTTTTATATTGAATTGGTCGTCTGGCTTCGTTGGTTTGGCAAGCTATGAAAAGACTGAAAATTAGAAGGGATAACAGTTTTTTCATCATTCAAGATCAGAATCAAGGTTTACCACCAAAGCTTTAAATAAGTCAACAGTTGCTGCTAAGGAAAGATCACTTTTACCGCCTGCAGCATTGACATGGCCTCCACCATTGAAGTGTTCTCTTGCGATTTGATTTACATCAATAGCTCCTTTTGATCTCAGAGAAATTTTAATAATTTCGTCGGCGCTATTTTCTATAAAAATGGCCGCTAATTTTACGCCTATTACAGAGAGCCCATAATTTACCAATCCTTCTGTATCTCCCTTTTGATAATTACAAGCGTCCAATTCATCTTGAGACAGGGTGATATAGGCGGCATTAAAGGGTTTTAAAACCCTGAGATTGCTAAGGGCTATTCCCACGAGTTGAATGCGTTCAAACCGATTGGCATCGTATACCAAACTATGTATTTCGGAGTGCGTAATGCCAACTTCAATAAGATGGGCAACCACGCGATGGGTAGTGGCTGTGGTTTTAGGAAATCTAAAAGAGGCTGTATCGGTCATAATCCCCGTGTACAAAGCCATCCCAATATCTTTGTTTAATAATTCTAAATCGCCCAATTGCGCCATAAAATGATAAATCATTTCGGCCGTTGACCCCATATCTGTATCAGAATAGGTATAAGCTGCATAAGCTTCTGGGTGCTGGTGGTGGTCAATCATAATTTTTGGCGCTGTGCTGGCTTCCAAAACAGATTTTAAATTCCCACAACGGTGCAAGGCATTAAAATCCAGGGTAAAAACCAAATCTGCATTGTCAAATACGTTTTGAACAACAAATGAATCAAACTCAAAATTGAGAACTTCTTTTGTCCCAGGAAGCCATTTTAAAAAAGAAGGGTAGTCGTTAGGCACAACAATGGTTGCTGAATGCCCTTTTTGAATCAAGTAGTGGTACAAACCTAAGGATGACCCAATGGCATCTCCATCCGGATTGATATGGGGAACAATCACCACATTTTTGGGCGATTTTAAGAGAGATTTTAAGGTTTCAAAACTCAGACTTAACATAGGTCGTAAAGATACAATATTTCTTAATAGTCCCACAACATGATTTTCATTTCAAAATCATTACTTTTGCACCAATTAAATGAATCACATGACAAACAATAGAACTTTTACCATGTTAAAGCCCGACTCCATAGAAAAAGGCAACATCGGACCAATTTTAGAGAAAATTACAGCTTCTGGTTTTCGTATTGTAGCGATGAAACTTACACAGTTGACCATACCGGATGCCCAAGCGTTTTACGCCGTTCACAAAGACCGTCCATTTTTTGAAGATTTGGTGCACTATATGACCTCAGGTCCAATTGTGGCTGCCATTTTAGAAAAAGACAACGCAGTTGAAGATTTTAGAACCCTAATTGGTGCGACCAACCCTGCTGAAGCAGCAGAAGGTACCATTCGAAAAATGTTTGCAGAATCTATCAGCCAAAATGCAGTGCATGGGAGTGACAGTGACGAGAACGCCAGCATCGAAAGTGCTTTTAATTTTTCTGCACGCGAGATGTTTTAATAAATCCAAAAAATTACAACTACAAACCACACTTTTTTGTGTGGTTTTTTTATGCTCAAGGTTATCTTTCAGCTAATAAATAGTTTGCTTTTATTCCTTTTTTGGTCATTTAACCGTTCCTTACATCAATTGGCCGTTCCTTACAAACTACGCTTATGGCGTGGTTTTTTTTAGGTCTTCAATAATTTCACAAAACAGTAAGAAACTTGAGATCATCTCAAAATGAGTTTGCTTACCACAGTTTTTCCCAATTCTTCATTGATAAGCGCTATGATTTTTTCTTTTCCATAACTTAGTTCTTGTCGCAATACAGAAGAGGAAAGGGACACATACAGCGTGCCTTTGTGTAATTTAAGGCTGTTGGTATAGTTTTGAACGCCATTGCCCATGAGTTCTTGCCAAGCCTTTTCCACGCGCACCATGTCCAGCCCTTTTTCTAATTTGCTGTTTTCTACAAAAGAGGCAAGAACATCTCCAATTTTTTGATGATCGTTATGGCGTTTACTCATTGGTTTAAATCTAATGCTTCATAAGGTTTGTAATTGTAAACAAGTCCCGAATTACTTTTTATTACAAGTTTTTCTTTATTCGCTTCTAAAACCTCTTCGCGGTAGCTTGTAGCGTTGTCAATATAGTTCAAAAATAAACCATTGTTTTGAATTTCTATTTTAAAATTTAAAACATCTTTAGAAGTTTCAAATGTGCCATTGAAATTGGGCTTTAATTTTTTTCGAAATCCTTTTAAATCTGCATTTATTTTAAAATAATCAATACCGCTGTTAATTTTAAAGGTTCTAAGCAGTTGATTGTCTTTGTAAACACTTTCTATTTCCCAGTACCCTTCAATGAATTCAATGTGTTTATCAGGGTTCGATTTACAACCCATTGCCAACAAAACAATAATCAGCAATAGTTTTCTCATAATTTAAAAATCTCATAAGATTCATGAACACTTTGAACCACTTTTTCAGTCCGTTCCGCATGGGTATCAGAGATGAACAGCTGCCCAAAATTGGCATCATTCACTATTTTGATGATCCGCGCCACGCGATCGGCGTCTAATTTGTCAAAAATATCGTCTAATAATAAGATGGGCGTATTGCCACTTTGGGATTTAAGCACTTCAAACTGAGCTAATTTTAAAGCAATCAAAAACGATTTCTGTTGGCCTTGGCTGCCAAATTTCTTAATGGGGTAGTCCCCAATATGAAATTCGATATCGTCTTTGTGTATTCCAACGCTAGTATATTGCAAGGCGCGGTCTTTGTTGATGCTTGTTTTTAAAAGATTTTCTAAGGGCTGTTCAACAAGCTGGCTTTTGTATTGCAAACTGACCGCCTCATTTTGATTGCTGATGCGCTCGTACTGTTTCATAAATATAGGCGTAAAAATCTCTACAAATGCCTGTCTTTTTAGATGAATTTGTGTGCCTAATTTACAGAGTTGATCGTTGTATACTTCTATTGTGTTAAGATCAAAAGTACGGTTGGAAGCAAAATGTTTTAACAAGGCATTGCGTTGGGCCAAAACACGGTTGTATTGAATTAACTGTTCCAAATAACTTTTGTCACTTTGCGAAATCACCCCGTCCATAAACTTTCGCCTTAAATCACTGCCTTCAGTGATTAAATCGCGGTCTGCTGGTGAAATGATAACCAGCGGTAAAAATCCAATGTGGTCGCTAAAACGTTCGTAGGCTTTGGCATTGCGTTTGATGACTTTTTTTTGTCCTTTTTTTAATGAAACAACTACTTTCTCATCTTTATTTTGTTTTAAATATCGGCCATCAACCACAAAAAAGTCAGCGCCATGCTTGATATTTTGTGAGGCAATGGGGTTGAAATAACTTTTGCCAAAAGACAGGTGGTAAATGGCGTCTAAAACATTGGTTTTTCCAATGCCGTTGGGTCCGACAAAACAATTCACTTTTTGGTTAAATTCGAAGGATTGTTGTTCGAAATTTTTATAATTGATAAGATTTATCGTCTTTAATCGCATTTGTAAAAGTAAATTATTTTGCACCAAACGCGATAAGCGTTCTTGGTTAATTGAGTTGCAAATTATTGAAAAATAACAAATAAAGTAGTATTTTTTATGGAATAAAATTATATTTTTGCCCTTCAGAATTCACAACATTATGGCAACGTATAAAAAACGCGGGGGTAAGCCCAAAACAAAGGTCGACATGCAACAGTCCATTGAGGATGGATCCACTACGGCTGAGGTTTTTAACACTTTAGACGAAGGGGTTTCAAAAACGGAACAATGGGTCATTGCCAAACAGAAATATATTTTCATCATCGTTGGATTGGCTGCCGTTTTGATTTTAGGCTTTTTGGGCTATGATAAATACATCCAAGAACCCAACGAACGTACTGCCATGAACGATATGTATACAGCTCAAACCTATTTTGATGAAGCCGTCTTTTCAACAGATAAAGATTCACTGTTTACACTGTCTCTCAATGGCGACGGCGCTAAATATGGCATGTTGGACATTGCAGAAACCTATGCTGGTACCAAAGCTGGAAATTTAGCCAATTACTATGCCGGGATGGCCTACATGAATATGAAAGACTATGCCAGTGCTATTGAATACTTAAATGCTTTTGACTCCACAGACGACGTCCTGGGCCCCATAGCCAAAGGCGGTATTGGAGATGCTTTTGTTCAATTAGAACAATTGGAAGATGCTTATGAATACTATGTGCAAGCGGCTCAACTTAAAACCAATAATTATACCACTCCAATTTATCTTTATAAAGCTGGTGTGATTGGTCTTAAAGTTGGTAAAGCTAAAAAAGCACTGGATTATTTTGAATCTATAAGAACGGACTTCCCCGACAGTCCTGAAGCTGAAAACATTGATGTTTTTATTGGAAAAGCACAAGCTGCGATCAATTAAACCGCATGGCAACGGCTAACAAAAATCTATCTAATTACGACAAATCAGCACTTCCCAATGCCAAAGATTTTAAAATTGGTATTGTGGTTTCACAATGGAATGAGAAGGTTACCAATGGTCTCTTGAAAGGAGCTTTAGAAACGCTCGAGGACTGTGGCGTACTGCAAGACAATATTTCGATCAAATATGTTCCTGGCGGTTTTGAATTGATTTATGGTGCCAAAGTTGTACAAGCCTCTGATGTGGATGTTGTTATTACCATTGGATGTGTTATTCAAGGGGAAACAAAGCATTTTGATTACGTTTGTCAAGGGGTTACTCAAGGCATTAAAGATCTCAATGTTTTGAATGATGTTCCTGTAATATTTTGTTTGTTAACCGATAACAACATACAACAATCTTTAGATCGCAGTGGTGGTAAACTCGGAAATAAAGGGGTAGAGGCGGCCATTACTGCGATTCAAATGGCGGCATTAAACAAGGGCCAATAAATTCTGTTTACAAATTTCTGATTGCTGGTTTTATTTCTGGTTAAATTTTAAGTATTTTTATTGCATTGCAAAGCAGCATGGGATTCCAATCGAAATTAAAAACCAATTCAAAATCTCCTTTTAAATTTAAAAGGCAACGGCGTTCCTCATTTGTTTCTTTGCCATTATTGTTTGTTTTGCTTCTATTAATTCTGATTGGCATTTATGTATTGTAACTTAAATTTGATTAAATAAGATGGGCTTATTTAAACTTAGGAAAAATAAAAAATTCAATTACGAACCCCGTTATTACAAGGGGAGTGGTAGCCCGTTTGAAATTAAGCATAAGTTTGAGGATCAGCGTGTTACAGTTGAAAAGGTGAATTTAAAACGGACTTTAACCAATGCTATAAATGACTTTAAAAACCGGGACCAGAAATCCACTAAAACCATTGCAATGATTGTTTTAATTTTGGTCTTTATTTTTTTGTTTATCATTGATTTTGACCTAACTATTTTTTTTAATTAATGGCGAATATCATTCAACTTCTTCCAGATCATGTGGCCAATCAAATTGCAGCCGGCGAGGTCGTTCAACGACCTGCTTCTGTGGTGAAAGAATTACTGGAAAATGCCATTGATGCTGGAGCCTCTCAAATTAAACTCATTATAAGAAACTCTGGTAAAACCCTGATTCAAGTTATTGACAATGGTAAGGGAATGGGTGCCTCGGATGCCCGACTCTGTTTTGAACGTCATGCCACTTCTAAAATAACCACTGCAGAAGATTTATTTTGTTTAAATACCAAGGGGTTTCGCGGTGAGGCTTTGGCCAGTATTGCGGCCATCGCCCATGTCGAATTAAAAACCAAACTACAGGGCGAATCTTTGGGCACTGCGGTTAAAATTGAAGGCAGTAAGCTAAAGTCTGAGGACGTGGTTTCTACCTCTGAAGGGACTTCAGTAGCGGTTAAAAATCTATTCTTTAACATTCCCGCAAGGCGAAATTTTCTAAAGTCCGATCCTGTGGAGTTGAGGCATATTATGGATGAATTTCACAGGGTAGCCATGGCCCATCCACAAATCAATTTTTCCATGCATCACAACGACAATGATCTTTTTGATTTGAGATCAGAACCGTTTCGACAACGCATCATTCATATTTTTGGTGCTAAAATGAATGAAAAATTGGTGCCAGTGCAAGAGGATACCGAATTGTTGAAGATTTCTGGTTTTGTTGGAAAACCCGAATTTGCTAAAAAATCAAGAGGCGAACAGTTCTTCTTTGTCAACCATCGTTTTATTAAAAGTTCGTATTTAAACCACGCCATTTCATCTGCTTTTGAAGGCTTGTTACTCCCCAATAAATACCCGAGTTATTTTCTTAATCTTGAAGTAGATCCCAAAAGTATTGACATTAACATTCATCCTACCAAAACAGAAATTAAATTTGACGATGAACCCACTTTGTACGCCTTGTTGAGAGCCGCTGTAAAACACAGTCTGGGGCAGTTTAGTATTGCACCCGCTTTGGATTTTGAACGTGATCCATCCATGGATACGCCTTATGACCATGACATGAACAAAGTGTCTTCACCAAAAGTAGAAGTAGATCCTTCTTTCAACCCTTTTAGAACTCAAACAAAAGCAGCTGCTAAAAGCAATGTTTCTGATTGGGAAGGACTTTATGTGGGCCTTGAATCAAAATCTAACTCTGATTTCAATCCCATTTGTGAAGCTCAGTTCGAATCTGATGCGCTACAATCCAGTATTTTTGAAAAAGCGTCTATTAAAAGTTCCCAAAGCACCTTTCAACTTCAAAATAAATACATTGTAGGGACCATTAAATCGGGACTTGTTGTTATTGATCAAAACCGAGCGCACGAACGCATTTTATACGAAGATTATCTACAACAGATTACCTTAAAAGAACCGGTGAGTCAACAATTGTTGTTTCCTTTGCGATTGGAGTTTTCAACCCAGGAATTGGCGGTTGTAAAGAACATAGAGCCGCAACTTGTTCAAGCGGGATTCAAGTTTTCTGCTTTTGATACGGAGGCCCTGGAACTTATGGCATTGCCTGTGGGCGTTCAGGACACATTTGTTTCAAAGATTTTTGACCAATTGATTAGCGATGTTCAGAACGAAGTTCCAGATTTTAATTTTAGCCAAAGTGACTTATTGGCGAAATCTATCGCCAAAAGTCTCGCTACTAAAAATGGTAAAAAATTAAGTATACAAGAACAAGAATTTATCATTAATGCGCTTTTTGCTTGTAAAGAGCCCACAGTCACCCCTTACAATAAAACCATTTTTATTACTCTTGATGGTTCATATTTAGACTCCAAATTTAGTTGATATGATGCGAATAACTCCTGCTGTTAAACACCTTCTAATCCTCAATATTATCATTTTTATTGGTACCGCTTTTTTGGAAAATAAGTATTTTTTCGACGGAATTTTAGGGCTTTATTATCCCTTGAGTGGTGCTTTTCAGTTTTGGCAAATTGGTACCCATATGTTTATGCATGGGAATTTAACACACCTTCTTTTCAATATGTTTGCTTTATGGATGTTTGGGATAGCGGTTGAATTACAGTTTGGACTTCGTAAATTTTTAATTTTTTATTTAAGTTGCGGGTTAGGTGCAGTTGCCCTGACCTTTTTGGTATACTTTATTCAGATTTACCCATTGATTGGTACCTTAGAAGCCAACGGCTTTTCTTACGATTTGATTCAAGAGCTTACAGCACTGAATATTTTAGAAGGAAATATGTTTAAAGGCGAACTTTTGGCAAATAAAATGCAGGTGGTACTGGAGTCTAATGGGATGTCTTTAAGTCAAGTCGATAACACATCTTTTGTAGCTCTTTTTGATCTTAATGTCAAAAGCAATGGCGTTATGGTAGGGGCTTCAGGTGCTATTATGGGTATTTTAGTCGCCTTTGGCATGTTGAATCCCAACGCCGAATTGATGCTCATTTTCTTACCAATTCCAATTAAAGCCAAATACTTTATCCCTGGAATCATTGTATTAGATTTGATCTCTGCAACAACCGGTGTATCTTTCTTTAGTCCAAGTAATACGGCTTATATTGCCCACATTGGAGGGGCTGTGACAGGTTTTTTAATCATGTACTTTTGGAAAAAAAATCAATTTAATAAATACCGCTGGAATTAAATGACAACGCTTTACCAAGACCTCAAAGATAAATTAGCAAGACTTCACGTTCTTGAACAAATGATTGTGGTCAACACACTAGTATTCCTTTTTACGGGATTTTTAAGTTTGGTCTTGAGCAATGGCCGCTTCTATGTTTTAGATTTCTTGTCCCTTTCAAATGATATTTGGGAGGTATTTTTAAATCCATGGACAATTATAACTTATGGCTTCTTGCACTACAGCCTTAATCATTTATTTTTTAATATGCTGGTCTTGTATATCTTGGCCAGAACTTTCGCAAACCTATTCCGTCCTAGAATGGCGCTTAAGATTTATGTATTGGGAATTATTTCTGGTGCTGTTTTCTTTTCACTGGCTACAAGTTTATTTCCAGGCATTTTAAACATTAATGGTCCCTTAGTTGGGGCTTCAGCAGGGGTGCGCGCTTGTATTATTTTTTTATGTGTTTATATGCCGGATAAATTGGTAGGCTTTTTCACCCTCCGCTTTAAACTTAAGTATTTGGGCATTGCTATGGTTGTTTTGGATTTACCAGGCTTACTTTCTGCTAATTCTGGTGGCACAGTCGCTCATATTGGAGGCTATGTTTTAGGTTTTTATTTTGCTTATCAATTGCAAAAAGGACGTGAAATTGGCCAATTTCTAGATAATATCTTGGATTATTTATTTAATAAAAAACGCCCATTGAAAACCGCCTACAGAAAAAAAACTAAAAAAGACAGACCAAAACCAAAGAGAGACCAGAATGCTTTTACCCACCAAAAACAAATAGATTTAATTTTAGATAAGATTGGTAAGAGTGGTTACGAAAGTTTGACTCAAGAAGAGAAAGACTTTCTTTTTAGGGCTGGGAAAAAATAAACCCTTGAAACGTTTAAACTTTTTTGATAAACTTGTCTTTCTGCTTAATTCATTAGCAACAACCCTGCTTTTACTGTCTTATATTTTACCATTTCTACCCCCAAAGTCTTTTTCTGTCTTGGCAGTATTGAGTCTAGCGGTCCCTTTTCTAATGTTGTTAAATTTGATATTTTTAATCTATTGGCTGGCGCAATTAAAGCGACAATTCATTTTATCTTTGTTTGTAATGGCCCTGGGTTATACGCATATAAAATCTTCTTTTAATTTCAATTCAAACGATAATTCTCAGGAAAAGGGCATCGAAATAATGAGTTACAATGTCCATTTATTAAACTTGTATAAATGGATCGATGTGGACGACATTCCAGAAAAAATTCATGATTTTATCACAAATCAGAGTCCTGCAATCGTGTGTATTCAAGAATATGAAAGCGGCATTGCGACAGATTTAAACTATCCGCATGTTTTTAGACCTCAATCCAACTCAAAATCGGAGCTTGTCATTTTTTCAAAGTATAAATTTGTGAATTCAGGGGTTATAAATTTTCCAAGTTCAGCCAACCGCGCTGTTTTTATAGATGTCAAAATAAAATCGGATACCCTTCGTATCTACAACTTACATTTACAGTCAACAGGTATTAATACAGATGTTAGAGCGCTGGACTCACAACAATCTGACCGTATGTTCAATCAATTGAGTTCTACTTTTACAGCCCAACAAGTACAAGCAGAGCTCCTGGCCAATCACATGCGCAAATCGCCTCATAAAATAGTTTTATGCGGTGATTTCAATAACACTGCTCATTCGTATGTTTATAGGCTTTTAAAATCAAATTTACAAGATGCTTTTGAAGTTGCAGGTAATGGCTTTGGTGGCACTTATAATCTTGATTACTTTCCTTTAAGGATAGATTTTATTTTAGCAGATCCCAGTATTGAGGTTTTAAACTTCAAAAATTACGCTGTTGAATTTTCCGATCATTATCCAATATGTGCCACTCTAAAAATTAAGTAAGCCTTGATGCTTTTCAGTATTGATTTGTTTTGGTGAATGGGTTTTTAAATAGTTGAGCGTTTCAGGACCCATATTAAAAAGTAGATCTAATATACTGAGGTTCGAAATGTACCCATGTTTTGCTTGAAAGACTTGTATGTAGGGTTTGGTTTGAATGGTCACTGTTTTCCGCGCATTGATCAAAAAGCGAAAGTCATTTTCAGTTGATTCTTTCTTAAATACTTTAGAAGTCGTAGGATTGAAATCTAACTCAAGACAGAGGTTAATGGCCTCAATACACTCCAAAACAAAGGGCAGCAATAAGTCGTCCTCTTTTTGAAATAAAGGTCTTAACTCATCTTCGTAAAATTCAAAAAATGGAGCAGTTTTATAGGCACTTTCAATAGATTTCCAGTGTACATTTTTCCATGGTGTTGCGTTGTCTATTAAAATGTCCTGTGTTTTTTGGCGCTTGTTTTGGGTGTAATGAACGGGGATATGCAGTCCCATTTTCCCATTGGCACCGTAAAGATAGCAACGGTTTCTATAGGTCTGTTTCTGATAATTATCATTAACCTCAAAGCAAAGGTCTTTGTGCTGAGTTATGATAATATAACTAGCAATATTTGGGAAATAGGAGGGGTATATCAGACACATTACTAAAAATTAAGTCTCCTTTTGTTTTCTTTTCCGCCATTTTCTAAAGCCGTAGTTGACCAACAGAAAAAGTAGGAAATATTTTAAATAGGATCGTCTTGGTCCATCGGGATGTACTGAGGTAAAGACACGATCCCAACGAATTTTGTTGAATCCCTCTCCATGGGTATTCCAGCTCATCCAAATAAAGACAGGTTTTCCAACGATGTGATTTTCAGGAACAAAGCCCCAGCGTCTGGCATCAATTGAATTGTATCTGTTGTCTCCCATCATCCAATAATAATTTTGTTTGCAGGTGTATGTAGTTGTAGCATTACCATTGACGTAAACCAGATTGCCTTTGGCATAGACCTTATTGCCTTCGTACTCTGAAATTAGACGTTTATATAAAGGTAGATTTTTTGTATTGATTTTAATAGTGGCGTCTTTTTTGGGAATATAAATAGGACCAAAATGCGCCATATTCCAAGGGTACTCAGCATCTTGAGGAAACATATCTCGATCGATATAATCCTTTGGAATGGTCATTTTATTGATGCTTGCTACGCTAGGGTGGTTTTTAAATGCTTTCGCGGCTTCATTGGTAGCAGCTGACAGCCTAAAAGCTGTATTTGACTTCTGAATTCCATCTGTGATGTCATAATAAGTTTTTAAACGGTTTTCAATATTTCGACTGAAATTTTTCCCTGGTTTGATACGACCTTCGTAACTGAATTGAAGTTTTGCTCGGTAGGGAAGTACGTTCTTTTTACCATTGATAAAAACAAATCCATCGCGAATTTCAAGGGAATCTCCAGGGATACCTACGCAGCGTTTCACAAGATTAGTTTTCTTATCTATGGGCTTATAATAATTGCGATCTGGAGTAAAATCATTCATATCCAAAAGCGTGTCGGCGGGCTGGTTAAACACTACAATCTCATTGCGTTTTACGTTTTCCCATCCTGGAATTCTCAAAAAAGGGAGTTGGAATTTATTCAGCCAAGATGTTTCTTGTTCTTCTATTCTGTCGTTAAACAAATAAGATTTCTTTTTGGTTAATGGAATGGTATCGTGAACCATTGGAAGGCTAAGCGTCGTCATTGGAACCCTGGCTCCGTAATGTAATTTACTTACGATTAAAAAATCGCCAACTAAAAGTGATTTTTCTAAAGATGAAGAAGGAATTACAAAAGGCTGAAGAAAATAAATATGAACTGTACTGGCAACGACGATGGCATATAAAATAGAATTGACAAATTGCCCAACTGCAGATTTCGGTTCTGGTGACCTATTTTTAACGTGTTTTAAATCAGCAAAATAATTTAAATAATAATTATAAAAGCCCAATGAACAGACCGCTATAATGGTATCCGCTATTTTGTTTTTCCCAAAACTTCGGGCTGTTTCAACCCATATCACTGGAAACATAATAGCGTTAATTACAGGTAGGAAAATAAAAAAGATCCAATACCAGGGCCTGTTTAGGATTTTAAATAATACAAGTGCATTGTAAATTGGTATAAAAGCAGCCCATGGTTTTTGTCCTGCGTGTTTATAAAGTTTCCAAGTTCCAAGGCCGTGTATCAATTGAATCAAAAGGCCAAAATAAAACCATTCAGCTAAAGTCATAATTTATTTTTTTATTGGATGTGCAAATTCAAATTTCGTTACACACTATTTAATATTCAAAACATCTTCCATAGAAAACACTCCTGTTTTGTCAAATAACCATTCGGCTGCTATCACAGCCCCCAATCCAAACCCCTCTCGATTTTTTGCAATGTGTTTAATTTCGATGCTGTCAATTGTTGAATCGTAGGAAACCGAATGTGTGCCCGGAATATTTTCAACACGTTTGGCTTCTATGCCTATTTGTTTAGGATTTAAAGATTTTCCTAATGACCAGCCCGTGTATTCACTTTCTTTGATAATTTGTTCTGCCAGAGTTATTGCGGTTCCCGACGGGGCATCTTGTTTTTGACTATGGTGAATTTCTTCTAGGCCAATGCTAAATTCACCATAGGGCTGCATCAGTTGTGCTAATTTTCGATTTAATTCAAAAAAGAGGTTTACGCCCAAACTAAAATTTGAAGCATATAAAAAAGCACCATTTTTGGTGTGACATAAGGTTTTAATGGATTCAAAAGCTTCCAACCATCCAGTGGTTCCGCAAACCACCGGAATCTGGCAGTTAAATGCTTCGGTTATGTTAGAAACTGCAGCATTTGGTGTGCTAAAGTCAATGGCTACATCGGCGATTTTTAAATCATAATTGACATTGCCTTTTTCTATTTTTAATACAATTTCATGGCCTCTCTCAATTGCTATTTTCTCTATGACTTTCCCCATTTTTCCATAGCCAAACAATGCGATTTTCATATCCTAAAGTTTTAAGTTAAATGACAGCCCAATTTGCGCATTATAATTGGGGTTGTTAAAGTCGATGTAGGGTTTAAATGATAAGTTTTCGTCCATGTTGTATTGAAGTAAATGTGCATCAACATTGGCATCAATAATATTGAGTGCGTACAAACCTACAGCGATCAGCATAGACATTTCTTTATTGCGTTTTAATGTGCGTTGTGCTCTGATGAGCGCATCTTCTGAAATAAATGGGGTTTCACTTGGGCCATAGAACTCGTCATCCCTAAAGCCCGCTAAACGTCTTTTGTAGGCATTCCGATAGCGGTCATAAACCTTGTCATTGTCAAAATAAAAGTAAAGTGCTGTGCCAATAGCCCCGTAAACAATGGGTATTTTCCAATATTTTTTATTGTATGCTTGTCCTAAGCCAGGAAGAGCAGCCGAATAAAAAGCAGCTTTTGCAGGCCGCAGAGGATTCATCTTGTCAGGTTTTGTTTTTGTCTTAACAACAATTGTATTGTCATTCTCAATGGGCTTGTTTTGTGATTGTGTCAAAAAACAGCTCATGATACAAAAAATTATGATCAAAAATTTATTGACTTTCATCCAAAAGTTTTAAGATGCGTTCGTAATCTGCTTTAGAATTGAAAGGGATATGTATGGTTCCTCTGTGCTTTTCTACCATTTTAATCTGAACATTTTGATCAAAAAAATTAGAAATTCTATTTAAACCTTTTTTAGCAAAGTCGGGAATTTCAACTCTTTTTTTGCTTGGTTTTGATTTTGGGTTACTGAATTCTTTCACTAAAGTTTCTGTAGCTCTGACCGACAATTTTTTGGATATAACACGCTCGTAAATAATCAATTGGTCTTTGAGATTTCGGATATTTACCATGGCACGGCCGTGTCCCATCCCAATAAATCCATCACGCATTCCTGTTTGAATGATAGGGTCAAGCTTTAAAAGCCTAAGATAGTTGGCAATAGTAGAACGTTTTTTTCCAACGCGTTGGCTCATTTGATCTTGTGTTAACTTCACTTCATCCATTAATCGTTGGTAGCTCAAGGCAATCTCAATAGGGTCCAAATCTTGACGCTGTATATTTTCTACCAAAGCCATTTCTAGCACTTCTTGGTCGTTGGCAAGGCGAATATAAGCGGGTATAGTTTTTAAACCCAATATTTTAGAGGCACGAAAACGACGTTCCCCAGACACCAATTGAAAGGAGTTTGCTCCTAACTTTCTTAGAGTGACGGGTTGTATGATTCCCAATGCTTTGATGGAGCCTGCGAGTTGAAGCAATGAATCTTCTTTAAATTTTGATCTGGGTTGAAACGGGTTCACTTCAATGTGTTCAAGGGGTATATCTAGTGTGGAACCCAAAGCTAATTTGGCCGTTTTGGCATCCAACTGTTTAAAGTCACTTTCTGTGTCTTTCAAAATTGCTGAAAGTCCACGTCCCAATGCTTGCTTCTTTATTGCTTTTGCCATTTTTTAATTTTATTTAGCCAGAATTTCTTGAGCCAAACTTAAGTAATTTGAGGCACCTTTGCTATTGACATCATAATTAATTATGCTTTCGCCATAGCTCGGTGCTTCTCCCAAGCGCACATTTCTTTGAATAATGGTTTTGAATACCATGTCATTAAAATGGCTTTTAACTTCCTCAACGACTTGATTTGACAAGCGCAGTCTCGAGTCGTACATGGTCAAAAGTAGCCCTTCAATATCTAAGTTCTCATTATGAACTTTTTGTACACTTTTAATCGTATTTAGAAGTTTGCCTAAACCTTCAAGCGCGAAATATTCACATTGTATGGGGATAATTAACGAATCTGAAGCTGTAAGCGCATTGAGTGTTAATAATCCAAGTGAGGGGGCGCAATCGATTAAAATGTAGTCGTATTGTTCTTTTATGGGTTGTACTGCTTTTAAAAGCATATATTCTCTTTCCTTAAGATCTATAAGTTCAATTTCAATAGCCACCAAATCAATATGGGCAGCAATAAGATCCACATTGGGAGCTGAAGTTTTCAAAATGGCATCTTCAGCACTACAATTGTGTTCAAGAAGTTGGTAGGTGCCTAATTTGATGTTATCGATATCAACACCAAGCCCTGAACTTGCATTGGCCTGAGGGTCGGAATCAATGAGCAATACTTTTTTTTCTAAAACACCAAGGCAAGCTGCCAGATTAATGGCCGTTGTCGTTTTTCCTACTCCTCCTTTTTGATTGGCAACTGCGATAATTTTACCCATGTGATTTCTTGAACGAATTATTGTAAAAATACAATTATTTACGGGTAATAAAAACCAAACATTACAAGAATGTCAACAACTTTTTAACTGCGTTTAAAGCGTTTTGATTCTATCCCATGAACGCGATTATTCACAAAATATAAATAGAGATAATTTTTCCTAAAGATACTGGCCTGGTATGAAATTCGATACATCCAAACATCGGCGTGAATATCGTTGAATAAGAGGCCTATAGTGTTAATGACTTCTTTTTTAGTCTTTCCTTTCAGGGGAAGGTAATTGATTTTTTGCTTGTGATGAGCAAGATTCTGTGCAGCTTCCATATTGATTTGGGGTCAAGTTGTTCATAAAATTTTTGAATTTAAAAGTAGGTCGATAACTGTAAATATACTCAATTTATTTTATTATCAATACATTAATTATGGAATCAGCTGTACGAGTAATGAGGTCAAATGCACCAAGCCTTTTTTTGCGTTAAAATATATTTTATTGAGAGTTTTGGAGGTGAAATGTTGAAACTAATTAAATATCATTTTGGTTGATTTACTGTATCTGATGCAATGATATAAATATCCTCATTTTTTCGTTTCATATTGTAGTTTTCTCGTGCAAAGGCTTCAAGACCCTCAGAAGTTTCTAAAGCTTTAAGTTGTTCTTGATCACTTTTAATTTCACTATTATAAAATTCTTTTTTCAACTCTAAAACCTCAATTTCTTTATCAAGAACCCTGTGAATCAACCAGGAATTGGCATCGAAAAAAAGCATCCAAACAATAAACACAATAGAAACTAAAAAAAAGATATTTTTGTACGGATTGAATCTTTTTAAAATTGCTTTTAGCTTCTTTTTCATGATATTAAGGATTTAATCTTTGCGATAAGCATGTTTAAATTAATTGAAGCGTTTTCGTGATTTTCAATAACCATATCTGCATGTATCTTCATGGGTTCGATAAATTGATCATGCATTGGTTTTAGGGTATTCAAATAGCGATCCATGACTTCTTTTGGTGTTCTTCCTCGTTCTGAAATATCTCTGTTAACCCGTCTTTCCATACGCATATCAGTGTTTGTATCAATGAATACTTTGAGATCTAAAAGTGAACGAAGTTTGGGGTAATTCATAATTAAAATGCCTTCTAAAATTAATATTTTTTTAGGACTTATTTCTAAGGTTTTATCCGTTCTGTTGTGGGTTTTAAAATTATAGACAGGTTGCTCAATGGTTTCCCCATTTTTCAAAGCGCTTAAATGCTGATAAAGTAGCTCAAAATCAATAGCTTCTGGGTGGTCAAAATTTAGTAAGCAGCGTGCTTCATACGTAATGTTTGAGTTGTCTTTGTAATAAGCGTCTTGAGAAATGACTTGAATATCTGATGCATTAAAATCAGACACAATTTGATTTACAATGGTGGTCTTACCACTTCCAGTACCTCCAAAAACACCAATGATGATCATCTCTTTAAAAATATAGTTAGGTTACAAAGTTAGTGTTTTATTTGATGTGGACTTTAATCTAATAACTTGATGTAAAGTGTTAATAACTTAGGTCTATTAATTTGATTAAAACATTTATTTTTGTCCTAAAATCTCAAACCATGTCTGAAACCATCGAATCTGTTAAATGTTTAATCATTGGATCTGGCCCTGCCGGATATACAGCTGCCATCTATGCGTCTCGTGCCAATATGTTTCCTGTTTTGTACCAAGGGACTCAACCTGGTGG